>Ga0247843_1000070_pt1 | contig 215828 bp, 180 predicted proteins | sample LaCruzMarch2017__FD_192420 | JGI IMG/M metagenome (GOLD analysis project Ga0247843, IMG submission 192420) | Freshwater microbial communities from meromictic Lake La Cruz, Castile-La Mancha, Spain - LaCruzMarch2017_8m | ecosystem: Environmental > Aquatic > Freshwater > Lake | place: Spain...
GACGATAGAGTGTTACGGTTTCGGAGTAGTCGTCAGGCTGAGAATTGGTGTTTTCGACAAGCAGGGCGATAGGCGTTCCAAGAGTTATCCCACCTTGCAAGCCAGAGAGAATTCGCACCAGGTCGGGCTCCGCGCGAGGCGAAGTGAAAGCGCTTTGGCCTGGGCGACGGCGGTTGAGCTCAGCCTGAAGAGCCTCCACATCGATAGCGATACCTGCAGGACAGCCATCAATTGTGCAGCCTACGGCCGGGCCGTGCGACTCACCGAATGTGCTGACCCTAAAAATAACCCCAGTTTGACTTGCCATTTCTTTCCCCGTTCCGAGAATGATTGGTTCTAGCCCGAGATGTGGGCCGGCTCAACAGTGAACGTCTCAGCCCACGATTGGATTTTTTGAAAAAAGCTCACGTCACGAGAAAATTCATAAAACTCTGCGAATCCATCAGGATGAGGTGTCAAATTGGTAACCGTTCGCCCTATCATTCAGTCATGTTTGATAGTCTGTTTTTTCTACGGTTTGTCAAAACTGTTAAGGGGTTGGAATGCTTTTTCGCCTGAGTGGTCTTTTGTTGGTGAGTGGGCTTTTGGCAGGCTGCCAGACAGCGACGCTCGCAAAAAATATAAAATTGGTGGCGTTTGAGGATGATGTGCAGGTTGGAAAAGGTTCTGGCCCCGTGCGCGGTGAAGACTGCGTTTGGTATTTAGTGAATAATCCACTGGGGAAAGCCCCGACTCTTGATAAGGCTCTGCAATTGGCTCGCTCCTCGAATAATTCCAAGGGTGAGTTGCGCTATCTTAACAATGTTAAAACGGAATGGGATGGGTTCAATTTCGCAAACATTGTTGCGCAAAACTGCCTTGTTGTTAAAGGAGTCGGATACCGATGAAAAATAAAATTTGTAAAACACTGGCGTTTGTCATGCTCTCTCCGATTTTTGTTGGATGTATGACGGATCGAGCGTTGATTGTTTCGTTGCCGGTGGCGTCTATGACCGACAGCAGTTTGCCAAAAGGTCAGGGTGTTACGCAGGGAAAAGCTGGCAACGCGCGCTATTGCATCGGCGAAAAAGCGATTTCCACTAAAGAACGCACTGTCGGGCTTCTTGATGAGCTCATTTTGCGCGGTCAAAAGGCAACTAAATCAAAATTCCTCACCGATGTTCAACTTTTTCAGGCTGATAGCAGCTGCTATGAGCTAGATTTCAAAGCAGGGGTCATCGGTAAAGCGGGCGAGAAAACCGAGGCTCCCGCTGAGAATGAGCCTGAATCGTAATTAGCTTCTACCCCGAGATACCGGCCAGCCCAAAAGCAGCGGGTGAGAGAAAAAGTTTATGACCAGTCAAGCCCAGCGTTTTTGTGGTGAACTTGCCGAAAGAGGGCTTTTCTTGGAGCGCTTGTTGGTCATCGAGGAAAATGGTGGGCGCGATCCTCAGCCTCTAGTCACCACCAAGGGTGCTTCCCCTGATGCCCTCAAGTGCGCAGCTGCTTTAGAGGCTGCTGCTCGCGGTGCCGCTGTCTCGGGACGTTACATTATTTATCTCATGACGGTGCAGCGGCGAGGTCAAGACAGCGCAGGTTTTGCCGTTGCAGCCGCACTCTCGAAAACCATGCGCAAACCACTTCTCGTTGTAGAGGCGATGTCGGGGAATGCACCTTGGTCGAGTGAGAGAGTGCATTCTTTTATTGGTCAATCTGCAGCCAGATCAGCACTGGAGATACCAGGATATCTTTTTATTCCTCAGGGATTCGATCCTGGTATTGACCCTGAAAAGAATGTTTCTGCTCGAATTGAGTCGAGTCTAAAGCCTGAACTAGCATTCACAACTGGATTAGTTTCAGAATTCGATAAAGTAACAAACGCATCCATTTTACCAGCTCTCCTCGAAGATGCTGCTGCTGTGGTTTGTGATTGGGCACCGTTTTTTATTTTTCCTGATATCGCATTGCGAGCAAAAAGAACTCTTGAAAAAAAGAACCCGAAGGCACCTTTTTTGTTGGTAGACGACGTTGGACTTGTGCCTCTTTTTAAATATGCAAAAGTAGAGGCTGCGGCTCGTTTTATAAGGCCAAAGCTGCAGCCTTACATTGCATCAGCAGAGCGAGAGAGAAAAGCAATTGCATCATTGATTGCTGAACGCCTTGTGTATTCCGACAAACTCAAGCTTCAGGGCGAACTTCTTCTTGGGGACGTTGTTGCAAGTGAGAAATTTGAACCTCATGATTACGGACAAGCTATAGCAAAATTTGCACGAGTGAGCTCTTCAGTGCCTGCCATAGCCAACGCACTAGGTGGGGAATTCTCTGCGCTGCAGCGACTTGAAGAATTTATCAAGAACGATCTGCATCGATATGGCACCGACAGGAATCATCCCGACGAGTCGTGTTCCTCACGGCTTTCGCCGTGGCTTCACTTCGGCATGATTCACACCCGTACCATTCTTTCGCACGTTGCAGAGTCAATGGGAGTCGCGCAAGCCACCGAAATTCACAGTGAGTCGTCTGCAGCTAAGTTCGTGGATGAGTTGGTCACATGGCGTGAGCTTGGTCAGAATATGGCTCACTATAGCTATCGCAATGGAGTTGCATTAGGGCATTCTTCGCTGGTTCCAGGTTGGGCATGGGATACCCTTAAGAAGTTCGCACCTCCTGCAGTGAAACAAGTTTCACTCGAAAAACTTGAAGCTGGTGAGAGTCCCGATCCTGTTTGGAATGCAGCGCAGCGCGAGCTTTTGAAAACCGGAGTGATTCATAACTACATGCGCATGCTTTGGGGGAAGGGGATTGTTCGTTGGTCGAACGGCCCCGAAGAAGCTCTGCAGCGGCTTGAGTATCTCAATAATAAGTATTCACTCGATGGCCGTGATCCCAACTCATACACAGGAATTTACTGGTGTCTCGGCAAATTCGACAGACCCTGGCCACCTGCGCGCGAGCCTTTTGGAATGGTCCGCAGCATGACGACCGCCTCAGCGCAGAAGAAACTCCGCATGGGTGCCTACCTGAAAACTTGGACCACCAGTGTAAATCCCCTGTTCACCTAAAAAACGTTGTATTTATTGGTTTTATTGTAGTTATTTTTTGATTGACCACCTTTGGTAGGTTGAACTACGAAGATCAGTGGGGATATGTCTTGGTATTTCGTGTCCAACACAAGTGTTGTTCAAGAAAGAACCCTTAGCATTTTTGAAACGTAAACCGGAAGGTGTTGTTTGAAAGTGTTCGTGCAGAGCATTCTTCTCGCTCTTCTGTTTATTTGCGAGTCTGCGCTCGCGCAGTCATTATCTTTCAAGGACAAATCTCCTTTTGTCTTTGGCCTAGCCACCGCTCCTGCTCACAGCGAAGATGCACTGAATGATTCATGGTTGAGCTTCGCTCGCGAGGGCGGGGTTGCGGCTTGGAGCAATACTGCCAATCCAGAAGAACGCCTTAAGTTTTGGTCGGAGCCCGAAACCGAATTGTCTTGGGCAGCTGCATCGGGTGTGAAATCGTTTCGATTGGGTTTTGACTGGGGACGATTGGTGCCCAATCAACCAGGCTCCCTTGAGTGCGAGTCTTCTGTGCCTTGCTCTGCAGGCGTTCAAGATCGGCTCGCTTTGCAGCGATATAAAGAGATTTTGAACTCTGTGCGCGAGTTTGGCATGGAACCTATGGTCACGCTTTTTCACCACTCATTGCCCCAGTGGGCAATCAAAATGGGTGGATGGTCGAATCGCCTCGTGGTCGAATATTTTCTTCGCTTTGTCGAAGACGTTGTTGCTGAGTGCGGAGGCCTCGTCGATGAATGGATTACATTCAATGAACCAACCGTGTACTCACTCCTGTCAGATGTTGCCCGAATTTGGCCTCCCGGTGGAAAGCAGAGAATAGCTGGTCTTATTGCTGTTCCGCTGATTGTCAGAGGCGCGTACTGGCTTTCTCTGGAAAACATGTCGGAAGCGCACAACGGTGCCTATGAATTGATTCATGCACTCGACAAAAAAGTAGCTTCTTCAAAGAGTCCGTTTGAACATGGAAAGCCTGCGCGTGTGGGGCTTGCACACAACATAAGCTTCAATAAGGGAGCGCGTTGGTTTGATTGGCCCTCTGCGCGTTATTTTGATGCTATTTCAAAATACACATTCACTGATCGAATTGTCGCAAAGCTCGATTTTCTGGGGATCAATTACTACGGCCAAGAAGTCTTAAAGGGATTTGGCGCAGCATTTGTCGACAGAGCCGAATACAGCGAGTCGGGAAGGGCAATTTATCCTGCAGGCCTGGCAATTCTTCTCGTTGATTACCACGAGCGCTACAACAAGCAGAAAACATCGCGCAAAAAAAATCAGACAGAGTTAAAATTCATCATCACTGAGAATGGTGTTTCCGACAGCTCCGATGCACTGAGAGGTGTTTATCTCGTTGAGCATCTTGCTGCGGTTCGTCATGCGATGGATCAAGGAGTTCCTGTCGACGGTTATTACTTTTGGACTCTCTCAGATAACTGGGAATGGGCAGATGGATATTGTCCAAAGTTCGGTTTGCTTGAAGTGGATAGAGAGCGTGGCTTGCTGCGCTCGCCGCGTCCGAGCTTTTTTTTGTTTCGCGACATTGTGACTCAACGCATTGTTTCCGCCGAGGCGCGCGAAGCGCAATGGAAGAAATATTTGGCAGTTTCAGGTTTGGCAAGGCCTCAATGTCGTGCTGAGAACGGTCGTGATTCACTCAATGAGCCGCGTTTCGATATGCTGTTTCGCGGCATAGATTTTCGCTTCCCGGAAAAACCAACTCAAAACGACCGCTGAAGGTTGTTTCCTCGGCAGCAATAACTACAATTGAAGACTCTTAATAAAAAGGAACAACGGCATGAACGATAGCCAGTTTGAGGGTCCTCGTTGGGAGAATAGTTCAGAATATTCGGATCTGAACTCACCAGAGTTTTTAGATGATTTCGATCTTTTGAAAAAGAAAGTCGAGCGTATCAAAGAGCACAGTGGTTTGTTCGATGATGAATTGGAACGAGTGAAGCACCTTTCAGAGGTTGACATTGAGTTGGTTGAAGCAGCAACACGGATGCGTGGATTGGCTGATGAAGCATTTGTTATCGGTGCAAATCTCGGTACTTTTGTGAGTTGTATACTCAGTGTAAATGGAAATCATGCCCAGGCAAGAAACATGCAGGCTGTGTTGCGGCAGCTCATGACCAGTTTGGAAGAATGTTTAACCTCGCTTGGTTTGATTTTTACCCAAGCGCCGCAATCTTTCATTGGCGCGTGTTTGAAACGCTCAGAATTCAAGCCACATGAGTTTAGTATCGAAAAACAAAGAGAATGGCTTCCGTTTCTTTTGTCCCTTTCTGAGGAACGCATTCTAACGCGCTTTTCCGTTAATGGCCCAGATGCTTGGGGCACACTCTATGATAACGTTTCGTCCTCTCTGCAATGTCTCGTTGAGCTGCCCGGAGGAAACAGGAAAATGGGCTTGGCACGAGCGGCCGGGTGTGCACAGAGCGGTGATCGTGCAGAGCGTATTGCAGGTTATCGGGCAGTGGAAAACGCCTGGAGCACTCAGCAGGAAACCTGTGCGTCAATTCTAAATGCACTCTCTGGCTGGCGGCTTGATGAATATAAAGCTCGTGGGACAAAGAAAAATTTACATTTCCTTGATCGACCCTTGCATGGGTGTCGTATCAATCGTTCAACCGTCGAAACAATGATGGCGGTGGTTGAGGAAAATGCGAGTGTGGGTCGCGATGCGCTTGCACTTAGAGCTCGCGAGTTAAGAATCGATGCGCTCGGGCCATGGGATTTATTTGCTCCACCTCCGCAGGAGAACGGTGAATCGGCCGAAGAGAAAATTTCATTCAATGATGCCATTGAATTGGTGCGTAGTGCATTTGCAGATGTCGATCCAGAGATGGGTGAATTTGTTGATGTCATGGTCAAGAATCGTTGGATTGAGGGAACTGTGAGCGACACGAAACGACCTGGCGCATACTGCACTCGGTTCGCGAAATCGCGAACACCACGTGTTTACATGAGCTACAAAGGAACCATGGAGGATGTTGGCACCCTTGCTCATGAATTGGGACACGCTTTTCACAACTGGGTGATGCGTGACTTGCCTTTACCCGAGACATGGTACCCAATGACTTTGGCTGAAACGGCAAGTATATTTGCAGAAACTGTTGTGAGTGACGTGATGTTTAAGCGCGCGCAAACACCCTCAGTTAAGCGCAATATTCTCTGGGGAGAACTTGGAAGTGCTGAAGCATTCCTTTTGAACATTCCTGCGCGTTTTTGGTTTGAGTCGGAACTCTATGAAAAGCGAGCAGAGAGAACACTCTCACCCGACGAATTCACTGAACTCATGAGCAAATCTTGGAAGAGAGCTTATGGCAATACGTTGAGTGAGATGAATAAGCTTTTCTGGTGCAGCAAATTACATTTTCATATGAGCGGAAATTCTTTCTACAACTTTCCTTATACTTTCGGATATCTTTTTGCGCTGGGAGTTTATGCTCAACGCGACCGGCAAGGTCCCGATTTTTACAGAAATTATGTCAGTCTTCTGAGGGACACTGGGCGTATGTCAGCAGAAGATGTTGCAAGAAAGCATTTGGGTGTTGAGCTTGGCAATCCTCAGTTTTGGCGGGACTCTATCCTCATGGTCAAGAAGCAGGTTGAGAGCTACCGTGGCTTCGTAGGCGGCGCTTGACAGTTGTCTTCGGTGACGTTCCAAAGCACACTGACAAAGTCGAATTATGTGGTGTTTTGCTTCAGGGGGAAAAATGAAGTTTGAGAAATTAATTTTTTCGGTAATTTTGGGCTCTGCTTCTTTAATAGCTTGTAACCCTGATGCACCCTCTGGCACGGTATACGCAAATCTTTCTATCGAGAACTCGGCTTCGTCTGATAGTTCAAAAAACGAGTTGCGCAGAGTTGTGAGTTGCAAACGCGACGCTGACAATGCTGTTTTAAACATTGACCTCGCTTCAGAGAACTCAGCAGCTGCGCTGAAACTGAAAATCACGGGTTTCAAATCTTCACCACAGGCATACACGTGCACCCAGGCTATAGATAACAAAACCGCTGGTTTTTTGGGTGGTAAATTCGATACATGTTTTGTTTCTACCAAGGTGCCAACAGCGAGCGGTGCAAGCGTTTCGAACTTATACAGTATGTATCGCGACGAGAATGAGAAGCTGCAGGCATTCAACTACAGCGGGGTGTGCCAAATTCAAATTCAAGAGATTGGTACCAGCGTAAAAGGCATTATTTCTTGCACAAAGATGATTCAAACCTTTTTGAATGGTGCGGCAAGGAATCCAATTAATTCCGATGTCACTGCTGATGTGAAGGCTGACTTCAACTGTCCGTTGGAATAATCACCACGCGGGCAGCACTTCACTGACATTGGTGCTGCGGCTTTTCTGTAACGCTCTCAACCCTTCCGGTATGTTTGCAAGAATGGCTTCGGCCAGGGCGCCAATGGAACGCTTTTTCAATTGGGTGCGCCGCCAAACGAGCGAAACCTGCCGCTTGGGCACTGGTGCTCGGAAAGAGATGAGGCTGACACCCTTTGGGTGAGGACGCTGCGCTGCGAGCCACGGCAAGAGTGTGTAACCCGAGCCAGCCTCGACAAGTCTCTGCAGAGTTTCAAGATTTCCTGCCTCAAAATGAACATTTCTAAAGACGGGTTGATTACTGCGCAGAGAGCAAAAACGAAGAATTTGTGCCCGAAGGCAGTGCCCTTCACTGAGAAGCCACATGTCGGAGCCGTCGAGATCTTCCTCGGAGATTACTTTTCTTTTTCCAAGGGGGTGTTTCGCATGGACGTAAAGAGAGAAGGGCTCAAGGAATAGTTTTTCTTCTTCGAGTCCATCATCCTTCAGCGGTGTGGCAAGCAAACCAACGTCGAGGCTTTCATTCTCGAGCGAAGAGATAATTTGATGTGTTTGAAGCTCGTCGATGTGGAGTGATAATTTTGGATACGTCGTGGCCATATGTTCGACAAAAAGTGGGACGAGATAGGGTGCGATTGTTGGAATAACCCCCAACCGGAGTTCACCTTTGAGTTCTTTGCTATCTTCCTGACTGAGATAATTCAGCCTTCGTGCTTCCGATAGTACGACCCGAGATTGAGCAATCAGCGGAGCACCCTCTGTGGTTGGGAGGAGAGGCTGATGGCTACGATCAAAAAAGACAATTCCCAATTCCGATTCAAGTTTTTGGATTTGCATGCTGAGCGTTGGTTGGGAAACGTGACATGCTTTCGCAGCTTTTCCAAAATGGCGGTGCTGATCAAGGGCGACCAGATATTCGAGTTGTGTGAGGGTGAGGGTGAGGCGGCTCATGAGTTGCTCCGGAGCGGTCTGGAATTAGTCAAAAATCGGCAGTTTGCCACCTTTAATCATTGTGACAGGATTGTTGTGGGAGACAACCCATGAATCGTTATTTGAGAAGTGCGAGCCATCTGCGAGTGGCAATGAGCCCATCACTTATTGCGGCTCTCTTTTTTGTGCAGTGGGCAGAAGCCTCAGTGCTTTGGATTGATCAGGCGCAGCGTCTTCAAGAGGTGAGCGCGTCACTGCTTGATACCATTCCCGTGACAGTCCCTTTACCAAACTCATTGTCTCTTGGAGTTCGCGCCGATGTTAGTTTTCTACCCACACCGAATCCACGTGTTGGGGGAAAAATTGAAAAATTACCGACGTCTCCAATTCAGAGCATTCCGTTGATATTTTCCTCGGTCGGACTGGGTTTGGGGAGTTCTGAAAGAATGTCCGCAGAAATTTCGGCAGGTATTCTTCCGCCTGGTGTGGAAAAGCTTCTCGGGATCAAAGCATCACTGCTGCAGACACATTTGGGTGGGCGTTTTCAGTTGAGCACTGTGCGGTTTGGCCAGGCGCGTTTGAATATGGGCGTTGGAATGGCACGGACGACATCCTCGGTCGAGGGCACTTTCAGCAGCACATCAGGAACTGATCGATTCTCCGCAGAAGCGCAATTCAAATTTGCCGAGGGTTCTGTGCAGCACTCACGTTCAGGTGTTTGGGCTGGGATTGCATTGGGTTCTAAAAAAACCACCAGTCGATTGTCGATTCAGGAAGATGCGACTGATCTCAAATTAACTGACACCCTCGCAAATGCCAGGCAGCCATATTGGAGTCAATTCACCCTCGGTGTTGCGGGGCGAGGCGGATGGAGCATTGCACTCTCGGAGTTGGTTGTTCCGGATCGCGTTGAAATGCCAAGGTTGAGTTTATCGTGGAACATCATCAGCCAGTCAGACGCTCAACGTGAATAACACCGTCGAGTGCTTCGAGCCTCTCATGGATGTCACGCAGCTGCGAAATGCCATTCACATGCACGCGCAGAGTGATGATGCCTCTTTTTTCGGGGGTTGTTTGAACATCTGCTCCGGTAATGTTGATTTGTGTTGAGGAAATGAGTTTGGTGATGTTGGCTAACATTCCCTGTTTGTCGTGAGTTGTGATCTTCAGGCGGACATTGTGCTCTGCGTTTCCTTGTTGATTCCATCGACATTCAACCTGTCTGGCAGGATCGTTGGAAAGTGCCCAAGGGCAACTGGCCGAGTGAATTGTGACTCCTCTGCCTCTTGAAACAAAACCAGTGATCGGTTGCCCAGGAAGAGGTTCGCAACACTTCGCAAGGCGAACGACTATGTCTTCCATGCCTTGAACAATGACAGCATCTTCGGCCTTTTTGCCACTGCGACTCTTCATCCGGCGGCTTGGCTGTGACTCTCGTTCGAACGCTTCCTGTGCGGCTAATCCTGCCAGCATTGATTCCTGCGCAGAGCTTGTTTCAGGGGCGATGGTGATGGGGAGCTGGGCGACAATTTTGGTGAGCGCTTGCCCAGCATCAATTTTTCCGTAGCCAATTTGAAGGATGAAATCGTCCAAGCTTCCGACTGGCAATACGCGATTGAGGTCGTTGAAGACTCCTGTTTTTAGTGCGCGCTCATAGCTCAGGTTGTGTCGTTCGAGTGCTGTTTCAAGCATTTCCAAGCCAGCTCGTTTTGATTCTTCACGCTCTTCACTTCTCAGATAGCCGCGGATCTTGTCTCTTGCCTTGCTTGTCGTGACATACGAGAGCCAATCTTTGGTGGCACGAATTTTATTGCCGGAGAGAATTTCAACAACGTCGCCGCTATGTACTGTTGTGCGTAATGGACTCATTCGGCCATTTATTTTAGCGCCGGTCGTGCGCAAGCCGAGGTCGGTGTGAACTCCGAATGCGAAGTCGAGGCAAGTTGAGCTTCTGCGTAATTCAAAAACATCACCCTTCGGTGAAAATACGTACACCTCATCGTCAAAGAGGTCGACTTTCACCGCTTCCAGGAATTCGTTGGGATCTTGGAGCTCTTTTTGGTGGCGAACGATTTGCTTGAGCCAGTTAAACTTTTCAAGATCTTCTTGATTGAGAGGTTCATCACCGGAGCGGATTTGATCGCGGCCGCGTTTTTCTTTGTAAGCCCAGTGTGCGGCAATTCCGTTTTCAGCGATATGGTGCATCTCCGATGTACGGATTTGCACCTCGAGAAGCTCTCCTCGCGCGGCCACGACTGTTGTATGTAGACTTTGATATAGGTTTGCCTTGGGCATGGCGATGTAGTCTTTGAAACGTCCCGGCACAGGTCGGTACATACTGTGCACAATCCCAAGCGTTTCGTAGCACTCGCTTACGTTACCGACCAAAACTCGCAGAGCGAAGAGGTCATAGATGTCCTCAAACTCCATCTGTTTTTCTGACATCTTTTTGTAGATCGAGTGAAAATGTTTAGCCCGACCTTCAACTTTTGCGTTAATGTTTTGCTCTTCAAGCGATTTCTCGAGGTGTTCCTTAGCTGCGTTAATAACCTTTTCACGCTCGCCTCGTTTTTGTGCAACCCGCGCGACGAGGTTGGAATAAACTGAGGGTTTGAGTTCTTTAAGGCAGAGATCTTCGAGCTCGGCTTTGATTTTGTAGATTCCGAGCCGCCCAGCCAGCTGCGTATAAATCTCGCTGGTTTCCTCTGCTATTCTTTGACGCTTCTCGAGCGGAAGGGCTTTGAGTGTTCGCATGTTGTGGAGACGGTCGGCAAGCTTAACAACAATCACCCGAATGTCGCGCGACATGGCAACAATCATCTTACGGAAATTTTCAGCAAGTTTTTCCTGGCTCGAACGAAATTCAACCTTGGCAAGCTTCGTGAGACCATCGACAATTGAAGCTACATTTGCGCCAAATTGTTTTTCTACCTCTTGAACACTGACGTGGGTATCTTCTACGACGTCATGAAGAAGTGCGGCGACCAAAGAGGTTTCGTCGAGGCGATACTCAGAAAGAATTTCGGCAACTGCAATTGGATGGACAATGTAGGGTTCACCGCTCTTGCGTAATTGACCGGCGTGAAGCGAGTGGGCGAATAGATATGCTTTCCGAAGCTGCTCAACACTGCCCGTATCGAGGTAGCTCGATGTTATTGAAGACAACTTCTGGAAGGCTGACTCGGCGACCACATCCACTGGCGTCTCCAAGGCATGTTGAGAAATGGCGGGGTTGGCTTGTCCGGGGGGTGTTTGACTCACAGCAGCAGTCTCCTTCAGCGGGAGTTCTACTCCGGCTCTAAAAACTGGTAAATTGATTTCAAAGATATTTTAACGCATTCGAACCTAAACATGTGAGCAGCTTTCATGGAATTGACTAATCTCATATGGCACTTGGGTGCACTTCTAGCATCTGTTTGGGCAGGTTTTGCCTACCGAGGACTCCTGCTACGACAAAAAGAGCTGGAAGAGGCGGTGCTTGTTTCTTTGTTGCAAGAGGTCAATGACACTAGTTGTGCTGCAACTGATGGAATGTCGACTCGACAGTTAGCGCAAAAACGTTCGACAAGAGCAAGGGCGTTGCGCTGGTTCTGCGATGAGTTCCTGCGTAGATATTCAAGTCGGGTGAGCTTTGGCGACTCGTCTTACTTGATGCTTCTTTCAGACGAGCAATGGCGGGCGGCACTCTCTGGGCTTTACGCACTGTTGCGCGATCGGGAAGACAAGCTAGCACTTCATTCTTCGGCGAGCGTTTTAACATGGCAAGCGACTGCGCATGGTGCTGGGAAATGGTTGAGAGTAATTGAAATGGAGAAACACTCGTGAAGAAGAAAAGTAACATTTTAAATTTGAATAAGTTTGTCTTCGGTTGCTCTTTCATAAGTTTTGCATTTAGTGTTTTTCCCCGTGAAAATGCATTTGCTTTAAATTCTATTGAGAAAAAATGCTCTGGAAAAGGCAATATTGCCGGAGATAATTTGCAAAACATACTCGCTGATGTGTCAATGGCGAATCTTCAGACGCGAACAGCTTTACTCACCTTGATGCGTGAGAAAGACAACAACTGTAGAAAGGCGATTGAACTAAGACTGCTCGAAATTAAAGAGAAGCCAGCGAATTTTAGGAACAACACTGGTCGTCATGCTGCTCTCACCCTTGGGATCTTGTTAGACTTGCCAGCAGCTCTGCAGATTGTTGAATCTGAAGCCGCAATCAGTGGTGCTCCCGAATGGCTGGCTATGTTGCAGCAATGGGACGAAAAAGCATATGCGGAGCTATTGCGAAAGTGGGTTTTAGTCGCAGGCGAAAAGTTACGGTTTGATTTGGGTTTGCAGAGCGTTGACAAACAAAGTTATGGCAAAACACTCATCGAAGAGCGGTTGCAGAATGGCAAAAAAAATCAGCTAGCACCCTTTGTGTTGGAACTCTATTTGAAGAACGCGTTGCAGCGAACACCATCTGTCACCGAATTCGCGGCTATCAATATTCACTACGCGGCAGCGGACGCTTCTTCTAGAAGATTATTTCATGATGACTTTGCTTCAATTCTGAGGAAAAACTCTGTGTCATGGGTAAATTCTTTTCGTGATGAGAGAGCCTGGACACAGTTTCAAATGATTGAATTGATGGCTTCAATTGGCGGGTCTGAAATGGTGCGAGAGCTTTTGTGGTTGAGTCAGAACCACATGGATGAAAGGATGAAGAGCCGCGCGTCTCAGGCCCTCGATGAAGCTCTCAAGACACGTTAATGGCGTTGCTTAAAAAGGTTTCTTCCCAGCGAGGATGAGGAGGTTTTTTTCCTTGGTGACCGCGTCCTACTGGTCCGCCGCGTTTTTTGTGGCCGGCTGCATCTGATTGTTCATTGCCAATCTCAAGTCCATCGAGTCGAAATCGCCTAAGAGATGTCTTGCCGCCCACTGAGCATAGTAGGTGACTATGAGGTCTGCCCCCGCTCTCCTCATCGAGGTTAAAGTCTCGAGAACGGCTGGTTTTTCATCAAGCCAATTTTTTTCGACTGCTGCTTTGAGCATCGCGTACTCACCGCTCACATGGTACATCACAAGTGGTTTATTGCTGGTAGCGCGAATGCGACAGAGGATGTCGAGATAGCAGAGCCCAGGTTTTACCATCAACATATCTGCTCCTTCGGCCTCGTCGTATTGAGCTTCCAGCAACGCCTCTCGAACATTTGCGTAATTCAATTGATATGTTTTTTTGTCGAGGCCTCGGGCGCCTGAGCCAACTGCTTCGCGAAAGGGTCCATAAAATGCAGACGCATATTTTGCGCTGTAGGCAAGTATGCCAACGTCGAGTTGCTTGGCTGCATCGAGTCCGGAGCGAATTGCGCCTATGCGCCCATCCATCATGTCGCTGGGTGCAACGAAATGCACTCCTGCAGCAGCAAGAGTGATGGACATCTTGACCAAAGCATCGACGGTTTCATCATTGAGAATCCGTCCGTCTGCAGACAAAACTCCATCGTGACCATGGCTCGTAAATGGGTCGAGTGCGACGTCAGCAAAGACAATGAGCTCTGGTGCAGCTTTTCTGACAACAGCGATTGCCTGCTGAATGAGTCCGTTAGGATTGTAGGCTTCACAGCCATCTGTGGTTTTTTTTGCTGGATCAACAACGGGAAAGAGCAAAACTGATTTTAATCCCAAGGCATGAATTCGGAGAGCCTCTGCAGCTAGCTCTGCAAGTGGGATTCGTTCGATACCAGGTAAGCTCGCGATGGGGGTGCGTTGCGAGTTTATTTCAGTCACAAAGATCGGGCACACAAGGTGGCTTTTGTTGAGTTGCGTGTCGGCAACCATAGTGCGCAGTGCATCTGATTGGCGTAGGCGACGAAGACGCTGATTTGGATGACCGATGGGATGTTGTGTTTGAGTCATTTTAGGTAGCTCCGCAGAGGTTGAAACGTGAAATCATTTCTTTAGATTCAATAAAAGAATTTCGTTGTCCGAAAATGTCAGTAGCTGCGCAACTGTCCAGCATCGGCGACGAGTGTTTGACCCGTGATCGCACTGCTGTTCTGTGAAAATAGAAACAGGCAGAGAGATGCGATTTCCGTGGGCTCAAGAATGCGGTTGAGGGGCGATAGATGGGCCCATGAGTCTTCTACTTTTTTGAGGTTCTCAGGAGTTGTGTGACCGAATTCTTGCTGCGCGGTGAATGACTGCAATTCTTGCAGCTTTTCAGTTCGAACATATCCGGGAGCTATGCTGTTGACTCGAATTCCCTCTTTGCCAAGTTGTTCGGCAAAGGCTTTGAGCAGAGCGGTGAAGCCTGTGCGATATGCACCCGATAGCGGCAAATGAGGGTTGAGTTCTCGCACTGTTGTGCTTGAGAGGTTTACAACGCTTCCTTTGTTACGTTCGAGCTGGGGCGAGAGCGCTTGCAAAAGTAACGCAGGACCGCGCAATAAAAGTGCATGTGCATCATCATAATCTTTTGCTGAGAACTCGAGCGAACTGCCCCCGTGTGGGCCTCCACCATTCAAAAGTAAACCGCGAAATGTTACGTTGTCGACTTGACGGTTCACGCATTCAAAGAGATGCGGATGGGTGAGATCGAGTTCCACGGCGGTGACACTTTTAGCACCAACCAAGCGCAGTTTTTGCGCGGCTGCTTGCAAATGTTGCCCGTTGCGGGCCATGATCCACAACGAGGCTCCGTGAGTCGCGAGTTGATGAGCTACCGCGAAGCCCATCCCTGAGGTTGCTCCAGTGATCCAGAAATTGCAGTTGTCAAATTCTGGACCAATGGGCTGCGGGAATGGATGTGGCATCGGCGTGCTCCTTCCGACAATATGCTAACGTACCAACTTTGGGTTGAGTGTCTCGGCAAAAGGTCCGTCCTGCAAGTGAAGGGTGGGCAAAGGCCGAGCAAAAGAAAAGAAGAGGTTGCAGCACATGCCATTAGTCCCAATAGTCGTCGAGCAAACAAACCGGGGTGAACGCAGCTACGATATCTGGTCGAGATTGTTGAAAGACCGGATTATTTTTCTTGGAACTCCTATCTACGACGAAGTGGCCAATTTGATTGTTGCGCAGCTTCTCTTTCTTGAATCCCAGGATCCAGAGAAAGATATTAACTTTTATATTAACAGCCCTGGTGGCAGCGTGACTGCAGGGCTCGCGATCTACGACGCCATGCAAGTGATTCGGCCACAGGTTCGCACCTACTGTGTTGGCCAGTGCGCAAGTGCTGCCGCATTGCTTTTAGCCTCTGGTGCGAAAGGCAAGCGATTTGCGCTTCCCAACAGCAGGGTGATGATTCACCAGCCATCTGGTGGAGCGGGTGGTCAGGCGAGCGATATTGCCATCCAGGCCAGGGAAATTCTGAACCTGAAAAAAAGACTGAACGAAATCTTGGCGCTGCATACTGGCAAATCCGTTAAGGAAATTGAGACTGACGCGGAGCGTGATTTTTTTATGGGTGCCAAGGAGGCTAAGGATTATGGAATTGTGGACGATCTGTTGATGCCTCGCTCCGACCGCCCTGCTTATACGGGGTTGTAATTGGAACTGGGTCGAGTGATTGGGAGTTTTTTTTTTGACTTTGCAGGCCCTTACTTGAGGGGTGGAATCCTATGACAACACACGGTATTGATTTCTCAGCAAGTCGCGGTGGCGGTGGTGGTAATCTTCACGGACTTCACTGCAGTTTCTGCGGTAAAAGCCAGCGTGAAGTGAAAAAACTGATCGCAGGTCCAAATGTATACATCTGTGACGAGTGCATTGCTCTGTGCAATGACATCATTGCGGAGGAGATGGAAAAAGATGATGTGGTTGGCGCCGTCGAAGGTGTGCCGAGCCCATCAGAAATTAAGAAGGTTCTCGACGATTATGTGATCGGTCAGGAGCGCGCCAAGAAAGTTCTCTCGGTTGCGGTTCACAACCATTACAAACGTATCGAGCATTCCAGTAAGCAGGCAAAAGACGAAGTGGAGCTCGCAAAGAGTAACATTCTTCTCATTGGTCCTACTGGTTCTGGTAAAACGCTGCTTGCGCAAAGTATGGCTCGGATTCTGCAGGTTCCGTTCACCATTGCCGACGCGACTAACCTTACTGAAGCTGGATATGTTGGTGAAGATGTCGAAAACATAATCCTCAATCTTCTTCAGGCAGCCGATTTCGACGTAGAGCAGGCCCAAAAGGGTATCGCCTACATCGATGAAATCGACAAAATCGCCCGCAAGGGAGAAAACACTTCCATCACCCGTGACGTTTCCGGCGAGGGTGTTCAGCAGGCTCTTCTTAAGCTTCTCGAGGGTACAGTCTCCAACGTGCCACCTCGTGGTGGTCGAAAACATCCTCAGCAAGAATTCTTGCAAGTGGACACGACCAACATCCTCTTCATTTGCGGTGGAGCATTTTCGGGTCTCGAGGAAATCATCCGCGCTCGCATGGATTCCAATTCAATGGGATTTGGTGCTGATGTAAAGAATCGGCAAAAGCTCAACGTCACTGAGTTGTTCTCCAAGGTTCGAGTCGAAGATCTTCTCAAATTCGGTATGATTCCTGAGTTTATGGGTCGTTTGCCGGTGGTCGTGACCCTGTCCGAACTTGATGATGTCGCTTTGGTGAAGATTCTCTCTGAACCTCGAAATGCGATTATTAAGCAGTATCAGCGTCTGTTCGCATATGAGCGCGTCAACCTTGTTTTTGAACCCGAGGCGCTGGCAGCCGTTGCGCACGAGGCTCTCAAACGTAAGACTGGTGCGCGAGGTTTGCGTGCAATTCTCGAAGACGTCATGCTTGAAACCATGTTCGAATTGCCGGGAATGAAGAACATTAAGGATGTAGTCGTTTCGGGTGAGTGTGTGAGCGAGTCCAAATCTCCTAAGTACATTTACTTTACCGACGATGAGGTTGCCGCCCGCAATGAGCGCATCGCCGCCAAGGCGACTGCGAGTACGCCAGCTGCCCCTGCAACGAGCAAAACCAGCGCTGCAAAATCGACTAGTTCAAAAAAATAACATGTCTGTTTTTTGAAAAAGCACTCCTGATGCGGTCTGCATCCGGGGTGCTTTTTTTTCCCCTGTTTCCGACATTTTCGCGACTCACGAGCTCTCCACGCGTTCCCTCACAATTGAGATAGAGACCGTCTAGAAGACAACTCAAGGAGAACGTGCGGCATGCTGGCTGTTCAAGAAAAACTTCCAGAGCAACTCCCCCTGCTTCCTCTCAAAGACATCGTCGTGTTTCCGCAGATGATTCTCCCGGTATTCATCTCGGAAGATGTTTGTTTGAAGGCAGTGGAAGCTGCAATGGCAAAAGACAAATTACTTTTGCTTTCTGCATTCCAGATCGACAGTCAGGCTGGCCGCGCGCCCGAAGCGATAGGTGCGACTGAGTTGAATGCGTCCTCGCCTGCTCCCTTCGATGTCTATGATATCGGAACAGTTGCAATGGTGATGAGGACACGGCGGTTGCCCGATGGTCGAGTCAAGGTTCTTATTCAAGGCATGCGAAAGGCCTGCATCAAAGAATTGGTTCAACAGGAGCCATATCCATTGGTGCGTATTGCTGCCATGTCCGACGAACCTGTGAGTCAAGAGATGGCATCGGAATCGGAAGCTTTGATGCGAACCGTACGCGAGCAACTTGAAAAACTCGTTGCGATGGGAAAAGCATTGACGCCTGATATTCTCGTTCTTCTTGAAGACGTCACTGACGCAGCACGGTTAGCCGACTTGGTTGCCAGCAACATGAATCTTAAAATTGCTGATGCTCAGTGGATCCTTGCGACTTCAGGTGGCTTGGATCGTTTGCGCCGTGTGCACAAACTGTTGGTTCGTGAAGTTGAAGTCCACAGCGCCCAGCAACGCATTCAGTCGGTAGCGAAAGAAGAAGTTGGTCGCGCGAGCCGCGAGCACTACTTGCGCGAACAATTGCGCGCCATTCGTGCCGAACTAGGTGAGCTCGACGGAAAAGATGACCTTGAAGAGTTGCGCGAACGAGTGCAGCGCGCACAGATGCCAGCTGAAGCGCTGACAGAAGCAGGCAAACAATTGAAACGTCTTGAGCGGATGAATCAAGACTCTAGTGAAGCATCCATCACTCGTACCTACATTGAGTGGCTGTGTGACTTGCCTTGGGGTAAATCGAGTGACGTTCAACTCGACATTCTTCACTGCCAAAAGGTGTTGGAAGAAGATCATTTTGGCCTCGAGAAAGTGAAAGACCGAATTCTTGAGTTCATCGCTGTTAAAAAGCTCAATCCTGATGCCAAAGGCCCCATTCTTTGTCTCGTAGGGCCCCCTGGGGTTGGAAAAACAAGTTTGGGACGTTCGATTGCAAAGTCGCTCGGTCGTAAGTTTGTTCGTCTGAGTTTGGGTGGCATGCGTGACGAAGCAGAAATTCGTGGTCATCGCAGAACCTACGTGGGAGCCCAACCTGGCCGATTGATGCAGGCTTTGAAGAATGTCCAAGTGCGAAATCCGATTATCATGCTCGATGAAATCGATAAGCTTGGTTCCGACTATAAAGGCGACCCCGCGTCGGCCTTACTTGAAGTGCTTGATCCAGAACAAAATCACAATTTTTCAGATCATTATATCAATTTGCCATTCGATTTGAGTCAGGTGATGTTTATTGCCAACGCAAACCGTCTCGACACGATTCCTGCTCCGCTGCGAGATCGTCTCGAAGTCATTGAAGTGAGCGGCTATAGCGAAGACGAAAAAAGGGAAATTGCAAAGCAGTACATCATTCCGAAGTCGATAGAACAGACGGGGCTCACGGCTGACTTGGTTCAAATTCAAGATTCAGCAGTTGAGTTGATGATCAATAGCTACACGCGCGAATCCGGATTACGCAATCTTGAGAAGCACATTGCAGCAATCACGCGCAAGATAGCGCGCAACTTTGCGGAGTCTGATGCTTGTGGGAAGAACCGCAAGGTTTGGAAAGTCACTCCCAAAGTTGCTCGCGAGCTCCTTGGCGAAGAGCGTTATACATCGGAAGAGCATGATGTTACCGCTGCGCGCGTAGGTGTCGCAACGGGGCTTGCTTATACCTCTGTGGGTGGTGAGATTCTCTATATCGAAGTTAATTTACTTCCCGGCAAGGGGCAGTTGATCCTCACAGGGCAATTGGGCGACGTGATGAAGGAGTCTGCGCACGCAGCTCTTAGTCACATCAAGAGCAGGGCTGCAGCTCTTGGCATTGATGGGAAGCAATTTACGGAAATGGATGTTCACCTTCATTTTCCAGCTGGAGCAATTCCGAAAGATGGTCCGAGTGCTGGTGTTACAATTGCAAGTGCGTTGCTTTCGGCTTTTTTGCAGCGTCCAGTCAGACAGGATGTCGCCATGACAGGTGAGCTGACTATACATGGCCGTATATTACCTATTGGTGGGCTCCGCGAAAAAATTCTTGCTGCCTTGCGCGTCGGGATTAAGCGAATCTGCGTACCTGAGAAGAACAAGTCTTCTGTTGCAGAGCTTCCAGCTTCATTAAGAAAGCGCGCTGAGATTCGCTTTGTCTCGACAATCGACGACCTCTGGAATGAAACTCTTGTCGGAGGTTGGACAACACCAACGACAATCAAGGGAGCTGAAGGAGCTGCATCTGCCGGACAAGTTCGGATGGTGGCAGAGTCAGCGCATTTGGATACTGCGAGCTGAACCAAAGCGCTGTTTCGGCTTGAAGAAGGGCTGCCAATTGGGCAGCCTTTTTGCTTTTTAGCCCACTCCTGGCAGCGAGACCGCCAAGAAGTCCAGCAAGAACGTCGCCATGTCCTGCGTGTGCCAACAACGGCGAAGAATTCATGATGATTGCAACATCTCCATCAGGATTTGCAACATGAGTGCGTGCGCCTTTAAGAAGTATAACTGCAGAACTCATTTTTGCCGCCCAAGCTACGGCTTCAATGCGATGGATCCGTTTTTCCATGAGTGAATTTTGAATTCTTTCAGCAACCTCTGGAAAGAGACGACTGAACTCACCTAGATGAGGAGTCAGAACGATATTTTCAGCGAGTGGTATTCCATCGTGGAGAATCTTTCTCAAGAAAGAAAATGCACCTGCATCGATGATTAATTGAGTCTCTTTGTTCGCCAGTGCGTGTTTAAGGATGTGGGCGAATATTTGTTCATTGCCCGGAACCCAGCCCGGGCCAATGACTATTGCGTTGAATAGATTTAGGAACGGGATATGGCTTTCAAATATGATTTCAGGAGCCCTTGTGAGAAGTGCCATGCGAACTTGCATTGGAACAAGTGCGTGAATCATTCCTGCTCCAGAAACGCTTGCGCCCAAGCAGGTAAGTACTCCAGCACCTGGGTAGCGTTCGGAACCGGCAATCACCAAAAGACGACCATTGGTATATTTATGCGAAGCCTGGGAGCGACGTGCTCCGGCGAGAAGTTCCTTCAGATCGAAGGTGCTGAGTGCACTCCAAGGGGGTGCCGAAATTTTGCTGCGGTATTTTGAAAGTTGGAGGTCGAGATAATGAACTTCACCAAGAGAAGAAAGGACATTATCATCGACGTGTGCGGGTTTGAGAGCGCCAAGAGCAAGGGTATGCGACGCATAAATGTGCGCTCCAAAAATGTTGCCATAATCGCAAGACAGACCGCTTGGGATATCGATGGCAACGACCGGCTTGCGCAACCGATTCACAAATTCGATTGCATGGCTCTCGAAACCGACTGTCGCACGATTTAGACCGAATCCGAAAAGCCCATCAATCCAAACTGAAGCCGTCACAAACTCGGATGCGGCGCTGCACGATTTTAGATTTTCTTCTGATTGGCACAGAGAAACAACCCCTCCGAGTTTTTCGAATTCAAGGCGCATTTTTTGTGTCAATGGTTTGAGTTCGTTTTGGGCGGAGACAAGTAAAGCAACAACTGAGTAGCCATGGCGCAGGAGTTCACAACCCGTTCCGAAAGCATCGCCTCCGTTGTGACCCGGGCCAGCCAAAAGTGCCACGTGTTTGAAATCGCTCACCGGGAAACGGGTGAGAAAAAAATCGCTACATGCCTTGATCGCTCTTTGCATCAGTTCGAAAACTGCTATTCCCTCGGCAAAAGCGGCATTTTCAAGAGCCGCCATATTTTGCGCGGAGAGAATGAAGTGGCTCATCAGAAGAGCCTGTCACAACGAGTCTTTAAAGCACGTGAGCGCTTGAGTGCATCACGATATCGTTCAGCTACGCTTTGGGGTTGGCTGTCGGAAAAAATAAATGGGTACTGCCCCTGACTCAGAGAAGCGAACGTGTCGAAGAGGCCTTCTTTGTAACATCCAAGGAGTTCAGCGTAAGCGCGTAAACTCTCTCCATCGCCACGCGCGGCATCGATGCGCAGTGCGTGGAAGTTCGAATCGACGAATATTTCTTGTTCAGCCTGCGACTGTTCTTCATCGACATCAACGCAATTCGAAGTACCGGTACTAATTGCGGAAGATTGCGGGAGGAATGCATCATTTATGATTGCAGCAATCCATTGTTCAGAGCGTGAATTTTTTGTGAAGATCATTGAACCCAAACCGCAACCCGCCATGCCGTATGTAGGTAGCATATAGCGATCGCCAGAAACCGATCCTGGAGGAGCAGGGGGCAGGCTGGGCTGACCTTGAATTTGGAATGGTTGCGAACTTTGTTGCAGTGGTTGAACAATGGGTTCGACTGATTCACTTGGTTGCATCTTTTGCGGTGGTGCAGCGAATTGGCTTTGCCCTGGCGGCTGCGCTGGTGTGTTGGGTAATCCTTGTTCAGGCATCTGATAGGGAAGAGTTTGCGCTGCACCATCGTTCGATTGAGCAGGATTTTGTTCGACTGATTGCTGCTGTAGCTGCGAGGGCACTTGAACTTGCATTGGTGGCGCAATGGTCATTGGTACAGGAGCTTGCACCGGAAGTTGCGCTCCTCCATAGGGCTGATCAGGAATCTGAATCGGAGCCTGATTGGGGGCCTGCACTGGAACAGGAATTCCTTGATTCAAATTTTGGTCGCCAATGGTTGGTTGTCTGTCTTGTGAGCGGGGTATGGGTTGACCCGTTCCATTCAAGGAGCGGCTGTGTCGCACACCCGCTTGAACAAACGGGGATAATGCGACAACAACAAAAAGAGTGAGGGGCCGACAGCGGTTCATTATGTGCACTCTCCTCACTGCACTTCACCGCGGCCCACAGGTAGGGCTGCGAATTTGCATGACTGTGCCAGTGTACGTTCTGAGTTAAGCTCGCTTTTGAGAGATTTGAGGGCGGCAATTGCTCCCGGCTGCGAGAAGATTTTCTGATGATTTTTTTGCGTGAATTTTGCAAATAATTTTTGATTTTGACTTGTACATCCAAGCTCGCTTGCGAGTCCTGCAAGAGCTTCGCCATCACCTTGTGCAGCTTGGCGCGCAATATCTTTGTAGTTGGTAATCATGAATTGTTCTTGTTCGAGACCGGCTTGCCTTACAGTGTCGTTTTGGCAGTTCGATGTTCCGCTGGAAATGACAAACACCTGATTCCAAAAAAGGCCGTTCACAATTGAGGTCAAGACCTGTGGACCATTTGGGAGTAGCACGGAACCGAGACCGCAGCCTGCCATGCCATAGCGGCGTGCGGGTGCAGGTGGACTCACAAGTGCGAAATTGGCTGCTTGCTGAGCCAGTCCTTCCATGGGCACTGCGAAAAGCCCGATCAAGGCCAAAGCGAGTTTGCGCATGATTCTTCTCCCAACCGATCAGTTGAGACTAAGATAACACTTTTAACGAAGAAATGGCCTGCCTATTGTGTTTTGATGTCAAAGACTTGGAAGAAAGGATCAATGATTACGGTGAGCAGATCCTTGTAATGCATCGTGCCACTGTGACGGGGTATAAAAGACTCGTTGAAGAGTGAGTGCATGCGCGGGGGCGCATTGTCCGATGCGTGTTCGATCGAGATGCTTTAGGGCGTCGGTCATTGTTGTGCTGCAAAGTTTTCCGGTCGCCATGTCGACCGCGGTTCCTACCATATTTCTCACCATATTTTTCAAAAATCCTTCCCCCCAAACCTCGATCACTATGGCCTCTGGGTAGAACGGATGCGCCCAAACATCGATCCTTTCAACCTTTCTTACCGTTGTTTTTGCGGTGCAGTCTGATGCCCGAAATGCCGAAAAATCATGCCGGCCTGTGAGCTCATTCAATGCACAGTTTAGGATTTCGGCATTGAACTCGCGGCTGCGCACGGCCCAGGCTGCAGTGGTCAGCGAGGCATGATGCCCTCGGCCATACCAAACACGATAGCGGTAGTGTTTGCCGAGCGTGTCGAACCGGGCGTTGAAGTCGGGTTCAACATCGCGGGCATTGTAAACAGAAATAGCAACATTCAAATGGGAGTGGAGAATTCCATTCAAAGAACGAAGAATTTCTTCACAGGAACGAGAGTTGCGTGTGTAGAGATTTACGAAATACTGATTTGCGTGAACTCCCGCATCGAGTCGCGAGCAACCGTAGAGAGACGTATTTTCTTGAGTGAGTGTGACCCATGCTTTGCTGAGAAGGTCTTGCACTGTCTCTCCGTGAGGTTGGCTTTGATAGCCCATGAATCCTTCACCACGGTATGAAATTTCGAGGCAAATATTGCGCACGCCAGGCAATGCACGGAATCGCACGCCTCGCGGAGATTCCTCACGGACGATAAAGTCACTGACAGAATTATGTTTCATGACTGTTGAATTCTCCCGCTGCAGTGCTGACCTGCAAAGCTACTTCTTTAAGGAGGTTGATTTGATCACGCAATGCAGCAGCCTCTTCAAATTCAAGTTGCTGCGATGCACGCTGCATTTGTTTGGTGAGACGTTTCACTTCTTTGTCGAGCTTCTTCGGATTTGTAAGAATGCTACGATCATTAATTCCATCGAGAGCGCGTTCGATTTTCAGTTCAAGGTCATCTTCATTCACAGTGGATTCAAGGTTGTATATCTTTCGCAATTGCTCAGGAATTTTTTTAATGATTGATTGGGGAATAATCCCATTCTCTTCATTGTACTTTGTCTGTAACTCACGACGGCGATTCGTTTCGTTAAGAGTCGCGTTGATGCTGTCGGTGTGTTTGTCGGCATAAAGAATAACTCGTCCTTGTGCATTACGTGCAGCGCGGCCAACAGTTTGAATGAGGCTCGTGCGTGAACGCAAGAAACCTTCTTTGTCGGCATCAAGAATCCCTACGAGTTGAACTTCCGGAAGGTCGAGCCCTTCGCGAAGCAAATTGATTCCCACGAGCACGTCATATAATCCGATTCGTAGATCGCGGAGAATCTCCACGCGTTCAAGGGAGTCGATGTCGGAGTGGAGGTAACGAATGCGAATGCCCAGATCTTTGTAATAGTTTGTGAGATCTTCGGACATTTTTTTCGTGAGCGTTGTGACCAAGACGCGGCCCTTGTTTGCGATTGTTTTATGAATTTCGGAAAGAAGATCGTCAACCTGATGCTGCGCTGGTCTTACTTCAATGATTGGGTCAACAAGACCTGTAGGACGAATAATCTGTTGCACGGTTTGGTAGTTGCAGCGGTCGAGTTCATAACGCCCGGGAGTCGCCGAGACATAGATGGTTTGCCCCATGCGAGAGAGAAACTCGTCGAAGTTCAAAGGACGATTGTCGAGAGCCGCGGGAAGCCGAAAACCATGTTCTACAAGAACTTCTTTGCGCGCTCTGTCGCCGCGGTACATTCCACCAATCTGAGGAATTGTGACGTGGCTTTCGTCAATCACAAGAAGATAATCGTCGGGGAAATAGTCGAGAAGAGTTGATGGTGGTTCGCCGGGGAGGCGATTATCAAGGTAGCGGCTGTAGTTTTCCACTCCTTGGCAATAACCAACCTCACGCATCATCTCGAGGTCATGCATAACGCGTTGTTCTATCCGTTGTGCCTCGACAAACATGCCATTCATTTTGAACCATTCGATTCTTTCAATCAAATCGAGTGAAATGCGTTCAATGATGTCTTCCAGTTGTTCCTTGTCGGTCACATGGTGTGAACCTGGATATATTGCGCAACGTTTAACGCGTTCAATGATTGTTCCACGTATCGCGTCTATCCATTGAAGCTTTTCAATTTTCTTGCCAAAGAAGGAAATTCGCAGAGCCTTGTCGCGCTCGTGACTTGGAATGATTTCGACGACGTCGCCTCTAACACGGAATTTTCCGCGTTCAAGGCTTATATCGTTGCGCGTGTATTGGACACCCACCAGATGAGCGAGCAGTTCATCACGTCCAATACGCGCTCCTTCTTCAACCATGACCGTGGCTTTGAGATATGCATCCGGATCGCCAAGACCATAGATGCAACTGACACTCGACACGATGATCACATCACTGCGTTCAAGCAGCGCGCGAGTAGCCGAATGTCGCATTTTGTCTATGTCTTCATTGATGGAGGAAACTTTGTCGATGAAGGTGTCGGTGCTCGGCACATAGGCTTCGGGTTGATAGTAGTCGTAGTAGCTGATGAAATATTCGACAGAATTGTTGGGAAAAAGTGCCTTGAATTCTTGAAAAAGCTGCGCAGCCAAAGTTTTGTTGTGGGCCAAGACAAGTGTTGGTCGCTGCGTGTGTTCAATAACGTTGGCAATTGTGAATGTTTTGCCGGAGCCTGTGACGCCAAGTAGGATTTGTTCGCTGACGCCAGCTTCCACCCCCTCCACAAGGCTTTCTATAGCTTGAGGTTGGTCACCCATGGGCTCGAGTTCCCAGGTCTTCTGGAAGCGGTCGGGGCGTTCGGTTGAGTCAGAATGCATCGGTTGAACTCTGTCGGTGTGTGTGCCACATTAAGCCTTTCTGGCGTAGCATAAGATGGACTTTAGACAAAGGATTTTTACGCATGTCGACCACTCGAGAAGGGCTCACAGCGATTGCCGATATCCATGCCGAACGTGTTGCTTTGGGGCAGGTGACGATTGCAGGATGGGTTCGAACACGTCGCGGATCGAAGAAGTTTTCTTTTCTGGAAATCAATGACGGCTCCTCAGGGCGCTCAATTCAGGTCATTGTTGATTCGTCTTTGCCTAATTATGAGGCTGAAATTCAGAATCTAACGACAGGGGCCTCAGTTCGGATTGAGGGGCAGTTGGTTGCCAGCCCGGGCCAAGGTCAGAAATTCGAAATCCAAGCCACAGGCGTAAAAATATACGGTTTTGCCGATCCGGAGCGATATCCGCTACAAAAGAAAGACATGACCTACGAATATCTGCGTGAAGTTGCACACATGCGTGGGCGAACCGCAACTTTTGCAGGGATTTTCCGCATCCGTGCAAGAGTCAGTCAGGCCATTCATCGATTCTTTGCTGACAAAGGCTTTTACTACATACACTCCCCGTTACTCACCACTTCCGACGCCGAAGGTGCGGGTGAAACATTTCAGGTGACAACCCTTCCTCTTTCGAACCCGCCCAAAACTGAAAACGGAGCCGTTGATTATTCGAAAGATTTCTTTGGTGCTCAAGCAATGCTTTGCGTCACCGGCCAGCTCGAGGCAGAAGCAATGGCTCTGGGGTTGGGTAAGGTTTATACTTTTGGTCCCACATTTCGAGCTGAGAATTCAAATACCAGCCGACATCTCTCTGAGTTTTGGATGATCGAGCCTGAAATGGCTTTCTATGAGCTAGACGACAACATGCAGCTAGCTCAGGATCTTATCCGTTACGTTGTAAAAGATGTTCTTGATCACTGCGGCGACGATCTTGAAAATATAATTGCAAAGAACGGAGTTGAAACACGCGATCATTTGCGTATGGCACTCGAGTGTCCGTTCGTCAGAGTGACTTACACTGAGGCAGTTGAAATTCTCACGAATTGTGGACGTAAATTTGAATATCCGGTTGCTTGGGGGGAAGATCTCAAGAGTGAGCACGAGCGTTACCTCTGCGAGGAGCACTTTAAAGCACCAACCATCGTTTACAACTATCCATCGGTTTTAAAAGCATTTTATATGTATCAAAATGACGATGGAAAAACAGTGCGTGCGATGGATCTCCTCATGCCTGGTATCGGTGAAGTGATTGGTGGCAGTCAGCGCGAAGACCGAGAAAGTATGTTGGTTGAAAAAATGAAAGGCAAAGGTCTCTCGCCCGAGGATCTTGATTGGTATGTGGATTTGCGCCGCTACGGTGGTGTGCCGCACAGCGGTTTCGGAATGGGCTTAGAGCGGCTGCTTGTTTGGATCACGGGTATGGGCAACGTGCGTGATGTCATTCCTTTCCCGCGTGTCCCGGGCGTATGCAAATTCTAAGAATATTTGCTCAGCGAATGTAGCGCAGCATTCCGCTTGCGGGGCTCGTTTTACCTTTAAGCAGCTGGGCAATTGTTCCAGGCGACAATCCTTCCTCCACCTTGAATTGGCATGGAGCGAGTTCAGCTTTTGTTCTTTTGAACAACTTGTTGATGCGCAGTCCGTCATTTGTGACGTGGACACTCACGTCATCCAAGGTTGTAAACGGGAGTTCGGCACATTCGCTTGGCTCGATGCGCGGTCGTGTTTTGTCGCCTTGCAGTTGGTTCTTCAGCAGCGCTTGAAGAACGTCGGCCTCTTTGCGCTTGCGCAGCAGCCTGAGGAGCTCTGAAGGCGATGATGTGAAGTCAGATATTTTCAATGAGCGTCCCGAGCGAAGATCGAAGGTTTGCACTTGCTCATTTCCTGCCTGAGGATTGCAGGTATCGCCTTGTCTTGTGCGAACGGTCACAAAGCCACCACGCAAATATTCGACCATCGATTTCTCGAGGACAAGTTCGCATGGTTCCGAATTGCTTGCTGATTTTGTGATGTGTGTTTCAAAAGCGTGTCCTTTTGCAACCCAGTCGCCCAAGAGCGTGATGATCAAGGGTTCTGCATTTGCAGGAACTCCCTCCACTCCAAGGTGAATTGTTTCGCAGATCATTTCCATGTTTGTGGCGCCTGGTTCTAGGCACGCAGCATTGTCATAGCAGAGGTCAATTGATTTTGGTTTGTTCTCCTTGATGGTGATGACCGCTTTTTCAAGCGAGTCCATCCGCTGAAACAGCATTGCACGGGGTGATGAGCAGCGTGAACCTGTTAAAGCTGATCCAGATCCGTTCGCCTGGTTGGTCGCAAGCCACGCATCGGCGAACAGTTCCCATTTGCCTTGATGACTTCGTAAAGCTGGCCGTGCACCCGCAGGGGCAACTTTTTCCAGTGCTTTTTGTGCTTTTGTCATGCGATTGAGAAAGCGCGCGGCTGTTGTGTCTTCGCAGGCTATCTTGTTGATGGCCTGGCCAGAGAACGCTGAGCACTCAGCAGCGTGTACCTCGTGTGTTTGTGATGCAATCGCGAGCAAGGCAATGCTGTAACCAAAGTTTCTCACCAGCAGATCTCCTATAATAGAGTGCTTGGAAGAGCGAATTAATGGAGTGTAGATCAACGCCCTCGAAGATCAAAGATGCCATCCCAATCTTCGGAGGGGGGTGTTTGTTTGTTGCGAACCGCTCTGTCGAGATAAAGGGCAGCAACACGGTCTGCCGGATTGTCATCGAGGATTTTTTTCCAACCTTCTATGGCAGTGTCCCATTGGGAAGCCTGGAAAGCTTGCAAAGATTTTTCATGTCGCTCAAGGGTTTTGCGTTTTAGTTCGCGCATGTGTGGCGAATCTGAATTGAAAACTTCCACAATGTTCAGAGCTCGCGTGAGCCCGGGAGGTCGAACGCGTCCGAGTGAGCGAAAATCAAAGAGTTTGGGATTCTGGGTCATGATAATGGAATCGTGGCTCGTCACGAGGCCAACTGAAAAAGTTTTAGTGATTGATTCGAGACGGGAAGCAAGATTCACGCTTTCTGCAATCACTGTTCCTTCCATACGCTCCTCATTGCCTAAAGTTCCAAGCATCAAGGGGCCGAAATGAACTCCAATGCCGATATTGAGCGGATTTCGAAATGAACTCTTTCTACGATTATTGTAGTTCTCAAGCTCTTTGAGCAAATCAACGCCGGCGAGGAGGGCGTCATCGGGGCGATTCGCGAACAAAGCCATGACCGCGTCACCGATATATTTGTCGATAAATCCTCTGTGCTTGCGGATAATTGGATTGACGGTTGCAAAGTACTCGTTGAGAAAGTCGAAGTTTTCTTTGGGAGTCAGCCCCTCGGAGAGCTTAGAGAATTGCCTAATGTCGAGGAACATGACAGCCATTTCACGTAAAACCTGATCACCCAACCGAACATCAACAATACTCTCGTGTCCGAGTAATTGGAGAAAATCCTGAGGTATAAAGCGGCTATAGGCTCCATGGACTTTGCTGATCTGGAGATGGTTGCGCATTCTTGCAAGGAGCTCAGATTGAGAGAATGGCTTCATCAGAAAGTCGTTGGCGCCTGAATGAAAACAGGAAACGAGGTCGTTGATTTGATTTTTGGCTGTGAGAATAATGACGGGGAGTTCAGCAGATTTGTATGTTTTTCTTATCTCAGCGAGCACATCAAGTCCGGACATGCGTGGCATCATGAGATCGAGAAGAATGATGTCTGGCTTTGAGTTTTTCAACATTTGCAGTCCTGCGATTCCATCTTCTGCAAGTTGAATCTGGTAGTTCTCATTCTGGAGCTGATTTTCAAGAACTTTCCGGTTGATGGAATCATCATCCATGATGAGGACTTTGTAACCTGAGCCTCGAAGTGTGTTATCGGTGACGGAGTTTGTTTCATTTTTGTTATTGTCGATGACCTCCCACCACTGCTGCTGGTTCTCAAGAAGAACAGGCCGATTTTGTTTGTGGATGGATGCGTTTTCGTGTGAGCCACTCCTTATCGTTGCGTCGCCCATCGGAGCAGCTGGAAGTGTGAAGGAGAACTCGGAGCCCGCATCGAGTTGTGAATCAACCTGGATTTTTCCACCATGCATTTCTACGAGTTGTTTGGTGATTGTGAGGCCCAGTCCGGTGCCTCCGTAGATTCGATTGATTGCGCCATCAGCCTGTTCAAACGAGTTAAAGATGCGTTGTTGATTTGAGGAGTTAATTCCTATCCCTGTATCTTTGACCGAAATTTTTATAAATCGGCCTTCGAGTTGTGCAGATACAGTAATGCGGCCTGAATTCGTAAACTTAATTGCATTTCCGACGAGATTCTGAAGAATTTGTTGCAATCTTGCTTCATCACAAGCAACCATTGGGATATTTGGTTCGACATTATTCAGCAGTTCAACTTTTTTTCCACCGACTAATGGTTTGCTCAATGCCAGTACGAGCTGCACCATGGGGCGAATTTCAACTTCGCTGATCCTCAGTTTCAGCTCGCGCGTTTTGATTTGAGAAAAGTCGAGAAGGTCATTCACTAGGTTTGTTAAACGTCGTCCCGAGATTGCTATTAGGCTCAAATTTTCACGGAATTTTCCAGAAATCCCGCCTTCTGAGCCGGAGAGAAGTGATTCTGCAATGCCAACAATTCCATGCAATGGAGTTCTTAGCTCGTGAGAAGTGTTGGCAAGAAAATCATCTTTGAGTTTATCAGTTTTGCGAAGTTCGTTGATTGCCGACAGGTTATCGAGTGTTAGACAGAGGGTTTGTTGTGCAACTTGAATGAAGTGTTCTTCCTCGTTGGTCAGGAAAAGAGGCGAAACGCAAGCGAGTGTCGCTGTGCCAAGCCAGCGCGATTCTTGAAAAAGTTGGATTGTTAAAATGCGATCAGAAATGAGGGTTCTATAATCATCTGGAAGTGGATGAGTCCCATCACGTTCAATGGGAGCATCCAGTTTTTCCGGTGACTCGCAATCTTCCATGTCGAGATTGTAGATTTTCATTTTTCTTGATTTTTCGTCGGGAAGAATGATTTCAATCTTTGATTTTGCGAGCGGCGTTATCTCTTTTCCGAGTATTTTAAGCGCAGCTAAAAATGCTTCTATATGGTGTTTAGAGCTTGCAAGAGTGCGGCTTCCTATCATTAACTGTTCAGCCCTGCGCTGCATAATACGTGCGTACTCGTTCATCTTCTGAGTGACGCTTCCCACTCCAAGTATTGCGCATAAGAGCAAAATTGGAACGAGAATAATCTGTTTCCAATCGAGTGGATCATAGACCATTGTTCCTGCAGAGCCCGCGCTCAAATCACTCATTGAGGCAAATGCCATCAGGAGTGTTGTTAAGGTGACAAGCACGCATCGGAAGGTAAAAAAGTGAACTGGGTTGAATAGATTCTGCTGCGCATCGGGAGCGAACGTTAATCCAAGTGTCTCTTGAGCTGGTTTCATTTTAAAATGCACAAAGAGAGAGTGACCTGCAGCAAAGAACGTTGTCGCACCAACAACAAGATCACTCAATCGTTCGATTTGGTAAATAGGTGTGTTTCCTGCAACGGAGGAAAAACCTAAGATGAGAAAAATCGATGCACAGAGGATTGCGAAAATGAGCTTGTTTTTTTGGCGGGACAATTTAGATTGCGGCCGAACAACCAGTTCCGCAATGACATAAGCCAGCCACATCGTCGCAAAGATAATGTTGACGAAGAACAAGATGCGAAGGGATGTCCATGAGATTGGCAGGCCGAGCACATTGAAACCGCGGCCATCGAGTGAATTGAGTGTTTGCGCAAGAAGAGCCTGCAGTCCGCGCAGAAATGCATAGCCGCTGATGTGAAACATGACTTTGCTACCGTCGAGTATAACCGCCATGGCCGCAGCCAAAACCGGAAGCAGCAATGCAAGCAGTGTTGCCGGCAGGCTTGAAGATTGCAGTTGGTGAAGCAGATTCAAATAGGGGGTGGTTCTGCTCGGGGTCATGAGAGCAACTGGAAGGGTTTGTGGTCCGAATTGACGCTCATACGATGGGGCGATGATGTCAATATTGATCTCGGCCGACTGAAGGAGATCTTCTCTTCCGAAGTTGGCGATGACGTTGACCAAACGCCCGCCATGCTGGGTCGCACTTGAAGGCTCTGTGTATACGAACATAAGATCTTGTGACGTTCGGGGAATCACGAGGCTCAAAAGAAGAGTGTTGGTGCGTTGCGGACTTTTGAGCCAATCTAGCTCATTTATTTTAAAGCGATACTTCAATCGCGCGGCGTTGGGTAACTTCTTTTTGTTTGAGCTCTTTTCCCGCTCTTTAAGTAGAAGTGGAAATAAATGTTCGGATCGGGGGAAAGTAACAGTTGTTTCAGTCGATGATATGAGCTCACAATGTTCGAGTGAATTTGATGTGTGTGGGCAATGATACGGTAAGGCTTGCCACTCATCGAGTGCAATGATTTCTTTTTTTTCCTTGAGGCGTTGCAGGATACTTTCAACATTGTTTTGCTGCTGCAAATTGATAATGAAAAACATGAAAAGAAATATTGCAGATGTAAGAAGTAGCCAAGGAAGTGCCTGCATCGTCGAAGTTGCCGATGCGCGATGTTTTATTCTTTCAATGATATTTTTCACCGCGTTGCTCCCGATAACAGGCTATTTTCTCCGCGGCGTGTTGCAATGGAAAGAGCCAAAAAGCCAACAAGGTAAAAGAGCAGGGCTTGCGCAACAGGCTTCGCAGAAGCCCTTTGAATTATTGCTCGCGTCGAATCAGTTTGCGCCGGTTGGTCTCTTTGCTTCTTGTGGTTTTGACTCAACGGCGGCTATGTTGAGCGTAATTTCGACGTCGTCTCCCACAACCACATTGCCTGTTTCAGTGATCTGATTCCAGGTCAGGCCAAATTCCTTACGACTCAATTTTGTCTTGGCGGTAAATCCTCCCCGGTTATTGCCAAGAAGGTCTTTTGCGTTTCCCAGGTATTCCACGTCGAGTGCAATTGGCTTAGTGACGCCTCGCAATGTGAGAGTGCCTTCGATTTTGAATTGTCCCTTGCCTAATGAAATAACCTTTGCGCTTTCGAACGTAGCATTGGGATGTTTTTTTGTGTCGAGGAAGTCTGCTGTACGCAAGTGCTCATCACGCTTGCTGTTGGCAGTAAAGATGCTTTCAGTTTTGACAGTAACGTTAACCTTACTGGCCTCAGGCTTCTTGTCGTCGAATTGAATATAGCCTTCAAATTCATTAAAAGAGCCGCTGACACGAGTCACAAGGTGTCTGACAGTGAATCCTACGTTCGAGTGAGCAGGATCGATGTTCCAGGTCTCAGACAGTGCAGTGGTTGAAATCAAACCCAAAAACAGTGCGACAAAGCGCAGCATGCCATTCTCCCTGTCATCCAGAACATTTTGTTACGAGAAGTATGCTGGCATTTGTGGAATGAGCAAGCAATGTTGGGTTGGTGGCGGCTCAATAAAGTTCGACACTCGCTTCAATATCTGTTGTCCGTAGTGCCTCGTCTACAATGACTGGGATCGAGAGAGTGTTTTTTTGCGAAGAGAGCAAGTCCACAGAGGCTGCCGTACAGACCTGCTCATTGGCTTGCGCACCATTTCTGCACACGAATCGACCAACGAGAGTGATTTTTTGTCGAGAACGGATCGTTATTCTTGCATCACGATAGTTGCTGCACCGACTGTCGATATTGCTTGAAAGCACAGTTTGCATCAATCCCGGACGCTTTGGATCTACGACAGTTCCAAGGTCGAGCGGGACTCGACAATAGCTGAGTGTTGTGGAACCTGCACTTCCTGCAGTGAGACGAGAACGAGGATCAAGTTTACTCTGTTCACCAGTCGTTTCGTTGTCGTCCACCGAATCTTTTGGACCACAAGATACAATCGAAATGGCCGCAATGATTGCCGCACCGAGCGAAGATTGAAAGAAGTGATTGGCTTTTGTAGCGGTCATGGTTTGGGTCCTCCCTGACTGAGTATCGAGGCTTCGAATTCGTGATCGCGGGTTGGCGGAAGTTCGTCGACAAGAGTTCTTTGAACAATCGATGAGCAGAGGAGAGTTTGAAGTGCAGCAAGTCGGTGCGTAAATAGGTATTTGTCTTGAGTGGAGACCGAAATGCTTTGCTGTTTTTGGCTCATTTCGAGTAAAGAGTTTGCATTTTTGGATCCGTTTGTGTTGATCCCCATTCGATTCAAGACGTCTTTTACTTCGAACCGCTCGTAGAGTTTTTGAAAATCGATGAACGGCGCGTTGAACTGTTTTTTGGGCGTCAGAGCTAAGTTGCGTTCAAATTGGCTCGCATAGGATTTTCTTAAGATCGCTTTGTCGGTAAATCCCTGCACCAGAGCTATGTCGGGAAGTTTAGCAACAAGACGGCGCATTGCACCAGAAAGGAACGGCGTTCGCCCCTCGAGGGTGTTCGCCATTTCCATTCGGTCACCAACCCAGTTGAGGATTTGAACCGGCAGATGCGTGTGGCAAAAGTAATTTTGCCAAATCAAAAGTACATTTTCAGGGTCAAGTGCGAACGAGGGATTGTCTTTTTGATGCGAATCGAGCCCGAGGAGGTACCAACTTCGCAAGGAGGGCCCTTGGGAGGAGAGCCACAATTGAGCTTCTTCTTTTCCTAAAATAGCCTCTGTAATGGTTTGAACCTGTTCAAATAATGGGTGAGGAATACCCCAGAGTGCCAAGCTCTTTTCAAAATCATCTCCCCTGCCTTCGGCGCTACTTCCAGCCAACCAGGGATCACGAGTTTGCTCGACAAATCTTTTGACATAGACCGAGTCGCGCCAGCGTTTCCCTGAAGAAAGTCCGGATGCTCGGCCGCGTTGTGTAAATGCCCACCACGCGCAGTAGCGGAAGCTAGGATATCCGCAGAGTAATTCGTCAGCACCGTCGCCTGTTAGCACGCCAGGTACATACTGACGTGCAAACAAGCTTAGCCACCACTTTGCAGCACCGTTTGTGAATGGCTGCAGATTTTCAGAAATGTGCACAGCATGAGGGTAACTGTAGTTTAGGGCGCTGTTGCTAAGTGTGAGAATGTGGGGTGTGAAACCAAGGAGACGTGCAAATGAACTTGCCTCAACACTTTCATCATAACTCGCGGATTCAAATCCAACTGTGAATGCCTTGAGGGAATCTGTTTGCCAGCCCGTATTCCCCTTTTTGAGAGCTTTTGCCAATTCGAAAGCAATAACCTTCGAATCGATTCCGCCACTTAAATAAACACCCAGTTCTACATCCGAGAGCAGTCGCTCTGTGACAGAGGTTTCGAGGCTCTCTCTGAATGATTGAAGTGCCTTGCCAGATTCTTTCTCGCTCCAAAAAGATGCTTTGTTTATCTGTCGAATGGCCTGGTTTCGTGTTGTAACGGTTATTCTATAAGTAAACGATTCATCCCCGTTGGGTTGCTTTGTTGCAAAAACTCGACCACCAGGAGGACACTGAATAGTGTTTTCAAAAGGTGTACAAATCGGTTCGAACAATCCGACAAATTGTCGGAGTGCGCCATCGCGATTCCAGCCTTTTTTGTTGGGAAGTGCTTTCATCTCGCTTGCAAAGGAAACAAGCGCAGAGTGCAAAGTGTAACTCGGTCGAGCATCAGAGAATATTCGAGTATTGATGTCGGCAATTGCCAGGAAAAGTGGCTTCACCCCGAAATAGTCGCGCGCAGCCATCCATTCGCTGCCGTCAGTGCGCGAAATCACAAAAGCAAATTCACCTTCAAGCCGATCGATGAATGAAGTGCCATCGAGGAGCCATCCATCGAGGATTGTCTCTGTGTCGCTGTGCGTTCGCCAGGGCAAATCTCCATATTTCTTTTCAAGCTCCTTTCGAAGCTCGAGATGATTATAGATTTCACCATTGAAGGTAATGGCAGTTGCGCCATCTTTGGACAACATCGGTTGTCGTCCTGATTCCAAATCCTGGAATGCCAGACGAAAATGGTGGAGTGAAACAGACTGGAAATTTAAGAATCGGCTGTCATCGTTGCCGCGGTGGGAAATTCTTTCAGCCGCGTTGGCAAAACGAGATTTCCATTCCGCAGCCTGCGGATGAGATCGATTCGCAGTCAGTAGCCCAGAAAAACCGCACATGAGTGTTGGCGTTCCTTTTAGCTTGAGGAGGTTTGTCCAAAGCCCGAGCGTCCGTTTCCTAGCCCTGTTGCCGGCTGAGGAATGCGAGCGTAAGCGGGTTGGCGTGAACTGTCGCGAGCTGCACGAATCATGAGATTGAGTGTCCGTGAAATTGGATTTTGTCCGTAGTGCTCGCTCTGCGTTCCGTGACTTGCGAGCTCAATCAGGAACTCATGTTCTTTTACCGACTCACCGCCACTGCGAGCATTGATTTTGGCCCGGGTGAGGGCCAACTGCAGCAATTGCTCTTCGTGAGGGCTAGCAACTCCAAGGGCCTTGAGGGCGGCGAGAGTTTCCGGACGACTCGCGAAGAAAGGAGATTTCTTGCGCAGAGCACGAATTAAAAACTCGACATATTCAACATGGTGTTTAGATATTTGAAATTGGGGAGTGAGGCTTTCAACATAGAGTTTTTCAAACAGTTGAATAGCATAATCATGTAGCCAGAAGTTTGGTGCCATAAGAAAAATATGGGCAGCAAAGCGGCTCGTATTCGTGATAATCCAGTTTGGAGGCTCACGGAGATCTTCTTCCCAGGTTTGCGAAGTCAGTGTCCGCAGCCATTGCCATTGTGCTCTTGTCACAATTCTTGTTTCTGCGGGGTGGACGGGTAGTTGAAGGGCCCAGGGAGTGAATTGCCTCGCATAAATCTGTTGGTTTTGTTCAACGGCTGGCAGCAAACTCAAGAAAAATTGATTCACCAAAGCTGCTGCCTTATTCGTCACTGAGGGAGCTGCGGTCTGATTTTGAAATTCAACTTGAACAAGACTAAAATCTCTCTGAAGTGATCGCACGACCCCCTTCACAATCGACATGTCGGCAGCTTTTTGGCTGAGGATGCGTCGCATCAACTGAAGAACTCCTTGTTCAGCAGATGGATTGAGCACTGCCTCGCGGAAAAGCCCGTCGAAAAACCATTCTGCGTAGAAACTCACTTGAAAAGGCGACATTGCTCCATCGTCGAGGAATGCAAGGCATGCGTCCGCATTGTGGAGTTTCCAGAGATGGCCACCAAACTGTGAAGACAACTTGAAGGCCGCTACGCCTTTAAGGGCAAGTGAGTGGTCGGCTGTTGTGGAAATTTCCTGGATGACCTGATCTGGGGCAGTTGCTTTACCTGAAAGTGTCGCTGCGCCACCCAGTGCTGCGCTGATGCGGTTCATCGGTGAAAGGAGATAGTCCTTCAGTTTGCTCAGCTGGTCCGATGCGCAGAACAACCGGATCAAAGACGGGTCATTTGTTTTGAGAACATTGATAAGACGGAGTCGGTCGGCGTGATTGATGTCGTTGTTGCTGCTGTCTTGCTCGAGAAGCTTGAACACTTGTTGAGCAAAACCCTCGGTGGTGTTCAAAAATTGCCTGCGCAGAAGCGCATCGGAATGATTGAGATACACTTGGACTCTTCGCAACAGATACGCAAGTCCACCGAGCGAAGCTTTTGGAGACAGCGAGCTTGGAAACTGAGAATGGTTTGAAATGAAAAAGAGCAAGTCGGCGCAGTCACCCACACTCGAAGCTATGGTGACAACTTCTATGATGCCGTTACAAGTGGCAGCATTGAGTGAGTCTGCGCTAATACCGTTCTCAGTCACCTGTGCACGAACGACGTCTGCAATCGTTTGTGGACTCACCTTTCTTTCCACGAAGCTCATGAGCAGCGTAGAAACAACCTGCTCCGTGGTGGGGGATGCAAAGTTGGGTGCTGCGAACTTGTGCAGTTCAATTCCGTCTCTACTCATCGTGGGCACCTCGCATGGACGTTCAATTTCAATTTTAGCAGCGCCGCGCGCGAGGGCACGGGCAATAATTTCCCTTCGAAGCGGATTTGAGTTAAGTAGCGTTCCCGACAAGCAATGAGAAATTCCTGGGGGCTTCCATGCAGTTTCAGCAAAAGGGCAGCGCACGTCGGGGTGGGCAACATCCGACTAAGTACATTTTCGTGACGGGTGGTGTCGTTTCTAGCATCGGTAAGGGGTTGGCTGCTGCAAGTTTGGGCGCTTTGCTCGAAACCCGCGGTTTGCGGATCTCAATGACGAAAATGGACCCTTACATAAACGTCGACCCTGGCACCATGTCGCCTTTTCAGCATGGAGAAGTCTTTGTCACCGACGATGGTGCTGAGACCGACCTCGATCTCGGTCATTATCAGCGCTTCACACGTGCGAACCTAACCCGGCGCAACAGCTTCACAACCGGTCAGGTGTACGACACCGTTATCAATCGCGAGCGGCGTGGTGATTATCTGGGCGGTACTGTTCAAGTTATCCCGCACATCACGGATCAAATCAAAAGCAACATTGTGCATTCTTCCGAGGGTGTGGATGTTGCGATTGTTGAAGTAGGTGGGACGATTGGTGACATCGAAAGTCTTCCTTTTCTTGAAGCTATTCGCCAGTTCAGAAACGATGTTGGCAAGGAAAATTCGCTTTTTATACATGTCACTCTCGTTCCATACATTCGCGCTGCGGGTGAGCTTAAAACCAAACCGACTCAGCATTCAGTAAAGGAACTGCGATCAATTGGTATTCAGCCAGACATCCTCATTTGTCGCGCCGATCAGCCAATGTCTCAAGACGTTCGAGAAAAGATTTCTCTGTTTTGCAATCTCGATCGCGAGTGTGTATTTGAGGCTCTTGATGTCGATAATATATACAAGATGCCAATCATTTACCACGAGCAAGGTCTTGATACGCGGATTGCCGAGCATCTCGGGATCTGGACCGCGCAGCCCAATCTCGAGGATTGGAACCGTATTATTGAACGTCTTGAAAATCCGCATCATAACCTGCGTGTTTGTGTTGTCGGCAAATATCTGGGTGTGCGTGACAGCTACAAATCTCTTTTTGAAGCACTGACCCACGGCGGAATAGCCAATGAAGCTGCTGTGGAAATTATTGGCCTTGATTCAGAACAAATTTCGGCGGCAAATGCATCTGAAGTTTTGGGTGAGTACGATGCTGTTATTGTCCCAGGTGGCTTTGGCGATCGTGGAATTCTCGGGAAAATGGCAGCCATTCAGTTTGCTCGAGAAAAACGAATTCCTTTCTTGGGAATCTGTCTTGGGATGCAACTCTCCTGTTTAGAGTATGCGCGCAATGTTCTCAGGATTGCTGATGCTAATTCCGAAGAATTCGATCCGCAGTCACGGAACAAAGTCATTCACCTCATGGAAAGTCAGCAGAACATAGAACGCAAAGGCGGAAGCATGCGACTCGGTGCATATGATTGTATCGTTCGACGCTCGACAAATGCCTATTCAGCCTATGGTGCCGACCGCATCAGCGAACGACACAGACATCGTTATGAATTTAATCCAGAGTTCCGTGCCCGTTTTGAAGATTCAGGTTTTCTTGTCTCGGGCGAAAGCCCCGATGGCACTCTGGCTGAAATTATGGAGCTCGATGGGCATCCATGGTTCGTCTGTTGCCAGTTTCATCCGGAACTCAAGAGCCGTCCGACACAGCCTCATCCACTCTTTAGAGAGTTGCTCGCCGCAGCTGTTAAAATTCGCTCTCAACGCGATTGAGAGGTTTCAGAAGTGTTTGCGATACTGTCTTCAATTTGGGCATCGTAGCCAAAATAGCTGAGAGAGGTTGCTTTCCAGTATGAGCTTCCGCGACTTACGACCTTCTGAACAGTGAGCGACAGCCCCTGGCCTAACTCTGGATTGCCGGAATTGAAAACAAGAGGGCTGTTGCGTTCAGGTGTTTGAGCAGCCGCTGCTTTCAGCTTGAGATTTTTGTCGGGCTTCAGGGTCTTGCTCTCGTTGATTGCCGAAATGAGGCCTCCGTCGCTCTCGATGGACGAATTCCAAATGGCCTCATTCATGTCTTCTCGCACGGTTATTTCAGAGCTCATGTAAATTGGGTATCTCTGTCCGGCACTTCCCAAAAAAGTGAAGAAATATTTGATTTTCATTTGTTTGAGCGGGGCGGTGCTATCCTGTTCGCTCCCAAGAATATCCCTCAGCGATGATTTTTTTGTTGAAAATCTTGTACAACCCGAAGTTGCGATGGCAAGTGCGCACACAATGAGGCAAGTTTGCCATGGTGAGAATCGCTGACTTGATTTTGTGCTGCTTGAGCTGCTCATGTCACTTGCCTCCTCCCACTTAGGCCGCCTATTGTCATCTGGTCGAATTCGAGAATGGCACAAGCTGTTCGAACTTTGGAGTTTGGAGTCAAAAATGAGCATCAACAGACACAGATCAGCTGAAGTCATGGAGCGCAGTCGGAAAATTTTTCCCGGTGGAGTGAATTCACCCGTGCGTTCTTTTCGCAGCGTCGGTGGCGATCCTATTGTCTTTTCGCATGGCGAAGGAAAACATCTCACGGATGTCGATGGAAACACTTATATTGATTTCTGTGGCTCCTGGGGGCCTTTGATTTTAGGCTATTCTCATCCAGACGTTCTTGCAGCGGTTCAGAAACAGGCAGCGCGTGCTCTCACCTTCGGGGCACCAAGCGAAGAAGAAGTTCTGCTTGCCGAAAAAATTCAGTCTTGGATGCCTGGCCTTGAGATGATGAGGTTTGTGAACAGTGGCACCGAGGCGACAATGAGTGCCATCCGGGTCGCTCGCGCAGCAACCGGCCGTAATAAATTCGTGAAGTTCGAGGGATGTTACCATGGCCACTCCGATTGCCTGCTTGTGAAGGCCGGAAGCGGACTTGCAACGCTTGGGCAGGCCAGTTCCGCAGGAGTCCCGGAAGGAAGTGTCCAAGACACCATCACGGGAGTCTACAACTCAATCGAAGGTATTGAAGATATTTTCACTCACTGGGGCAGCGAGATCGCAGCGGTCATTGTAGAGCCAATGGCGGCAAATATGGGTCTTGTTCTCCCCGAAAAAGGATTTCTTGAAAGTCTTCGCGCTCTTTGCAGCAAGCATGGAAGCGTTTTGATCTTTGATGAAGTCATGACCGGCTTTCGTGTTGCTCGGGGTGGAGCAGCGGAAGCATTTTCCGTCCAGCCCGATCTCTGGACCTTTGGAAAGATTGTCGGCGGAGGACTTCCTGCAGCGGCCTACGGAGGTCGGCTGAGTGTGATGGAGCACGTGGCACCTTTAGGGCGCGCTTACCAAGCAGGGACCTTGAGTGGAAATCCGCTCGCCATGGCCGCAGGCTTGGCAACTTTGAACGCGATGGAAGCCTGCTCCGCTTTCGATCGGCTCGAAAACTCCGGGCGAGTCATGGATCAATTTGTTTCTCAATATCTTGAACCACATTTGAAGGCTGGTCGGGTTTCTTATGTGCGAAAGTCGTCTTTCTTTTGTTTCTTTTTTGGAACTGCTCAACCACCCAGGAATTTTTCTGAAGTTTCTGCGTGCGATATGAATCTATTCAACAAAGCCTATCATAATTGGCTTGCGCAGGGATTGTATATGGGACCCAGTGGCTATGAAGTTGGTTTTCTTAGCACCCAACACAGCCCTGAAGATCTTGAAAGGCTCGTTCGTGTCGTTGCACAATCCCTCTGAGTTCAATTCTTTTTTTGGAATTCGTTTGAGAACTGTTCTTCAGCGTTGCAAAAACGCTGATGTGCGGGTTGCCGGTGAATCTCAGGGTGTTGTGGAAGCAGGTCTTCTAGCACTCGTTGGATTTGCCCCAGACACAACCCTGCTCAACTCAGAAACGATTGAAGAAATGCAAAACTGCGCGCCTGAGTTTGGCCTGTATCTTGTCAGCCAATTTACTCTTTTCGCCGATACAAAAAAAGGCAATCGGCCGAGCTACACGGGAGCCTTAGTTGCGCCACTAGCGAAGCAGTGTTTCGAGGATTTTGTTGAATTTCTCCGCAGCCAAAATAAAGCGCGGCCTGTTTGCTTAGGCGTCTTTGGTGCTGACATGGAAGTTTCTTTTATCAATGGTGGCCCAGTGACACTGATTTTCGATTGCAGCGCAGAGTCAGGAGTGACCTCGCTATGAAATTTCTGCACCGCTGGATTCGGTCACTTGCGCACAATATTCGATTCTCAAACCGCTCATTACGTCGTTTTTTCGAGAATACCATTATTCTTCTGCGAGTCATTGTTCCGCTTTCTGTGTACATGCGTATCTGGGTTGTGTTTGTTCTCATTCTTTTGTGTGAGGACGTTCTTTCCGAACACGTTCCTTCTGCATTGCTATTCTTTGTCTGTGCAGCACTTGCATACGTTACGTTGCTGCGCTTGGTTGATATTCCCCTGCGTTCTTTGCACCAGCTGACGAGGCAAGGTGGCTTTGATTTGGGAGGAACTGTTGCCGCCGTTGGGGGATACGACGAATATTCAAGATTGGCGCGCGCAATTCAGGGAATGGGCCGACGTATGAACACCTCCATCCAGGAGGCACGCGAGCAGAACAGTCGCATTGATGAGTTATTCAATGCCTTTGGAGAGGGAGTAGTTTTGTGCACCCTCGATGGAAAAATTCTGAAGATCAATCACACTGTCAGACGATGGCTGGAGTATTACGGCGATCCTTTGGGTCGAGATCTGATTGAGGTAGTGCGAAGCGTTGAACTCAACGATCGATTTGTTGCATTCCTGCAACGATGTCGGCAAGAATTCTCATCCGGAGATGTAGAACCGGAGGTTGTTGAATCGATTCACCTCGACGGAACTGAGGCCAAACGCGTTCGTGTCAAAATGGTTCTTGTCCAATCGGGAACTCAGCATCCGGTTTGTTTTATATTTTTGTTTGACGCCAGCGATCTGCATAGGCTGGAACAGTTCAGACGCGAGTTTTTTGCGAATGTGAGCCACGAGCTCAAAACACCCATTTCATCCATTCGCGGTTATGCAGAAATTCTCCAAGATCAATTCGGAACTTTGAACCCCGACACTGCGCAACAGTTTTTGAGTGTCATTGTTAGAAATTCAGAACAAGTGTCTACGATTTTGCAAGACATGATTCTTCTGTCGAACCTAGAAAATAACCAAATTCCTTTAACGGTTCGACCCTACGACATTCGCGCTGCTTTAGCCCGCGTCAAGGAAACTCTGATTTTGAAAGCAAAAGAGGCGGGTGTCAGCGTGATTATAGATGTTGATGGTCGGGTCAGCGACTTGCTCGTTGACGGACAACGATTCGACTCTGTTTTGCTGAATTTGGTTGATAACGGAATAAAATACAACCGACGCGGCGGTTATGTAAAAGTTTCTGTTCGGCAACTCGATGAGGAATGGACAGTTTACGTCGAAGACTCAGGACTTGGCATTCCACATGCAGCTCAACTGCGAGCCTTTGAACGATTTTATCGGGTCGACAAGAGCCATGCCCGTTTGGGTGGTGGATCAGGCCTTGGATTGGCTATCGTTAAACACGTTGTTCAAGCTCACGGCGGCGTCATTCAACTGCGCAGCGAGCCCGGTGTAGGAACTGTTTTTACGGTCACAATTCCCCTGAAGAGAACTCAAGGCCGCATTGCAGCCATGACACCGTTCTAATCGAATCGCTCGCTCATGCGAACATCGTTATTGCTATCGTGCTGTGCAAGGTATTAGTTTTCTTTCCAAACAGCGTTTTCAGCTCCCATCCCCGCAGGATTGCAAGCGAGTTTCAATGCAGCGCGAGCTGTGTTGAGCTCGTCAATTCGGATGGTAAGTTCGTCTTGAATCGGCTTAAGTTCGGCCTCTAGCCCCTTAATGTCACTCTCCAGATTGGTTGTCTGCTCTTGAAGATTCGTAAGAAGTGCTTGAGCTTCGCTGAAAAGGCCGGCGTTTCCGGAAGTTCCCTGAAGAATTTGAAGAAGAAGACGCTGCTGATTCACTTGCTTCTGCAAACTCGCAAATATTGCGTTTTTTGTGGCAAGAGCGCTTGTTTTGCTGTCTAAGCTCGCTTTCACCGACGTCGCTTGAGCGAGCACAGAGACATCTTTCCACAGAAGCCTTTGCTCTGTTTGCACTGACACTGTTCCGGTTGCGACCTGTTTTGAGAGGCTTAAAGCGCAATGTCCTGCGGACAAGAGTTCCGGAATTGATGCACAGATCTTTGGCTTAACATTCAGAGCGAGTGTTTGAACACTGAATGGATTCGGCAAGCCCGCTGGTATGTTTGCTTGAGCTCCCGCCATGCCGTTGGCAATGCTTTCAAGGTCTGCGGGGAAAAGCTGGTTCGCAGTTGAAAAGTTCTGGCAAAACACTCTCTCGCCGGCCAAAGAAACAAGCGAAAATCGTAATAGTGCAGCCTCAGAATTTCCTCCTCCGGCAGGACTTGGAAGCGTATTTGGACCTGATGTTGATGGAGCTTGAGGAGTTGAGGGGAGGGGGTTTTGTGATTTTGCAGACGTTTTCGTGCAGGCATTTGCCAAAATAACCGATGCTGCACCTAAGTATACATAATAACTAATTAAGTTGTTTTTTTTCTGCATAACTTAGTCCTCTTCACTTCACCGGATAGTCGGTTTTCGGATTTTGAAGGACAAAGTTGAGTTAATTTTTTTTCGAAAAGGCCGATAACCATGGGTCTGTTTTCGGAGGAAATCGGATGCTCGGGCGAATTTCGACTGTTGGCTTTTTTCTGTTCACGTGTGCGCAACTTTCATGCGCTCCGCAGCCTCTTGCTCGTGGTGGCGGATCGATGAAGATAGGCGGCAAGTCAGCCACTGATTCGGGTGTAGGCGATTCTTCCAAAGGTGGCATTTCAGGAAACGCGTCAAAAGCTGCTGCAGAGGCAACAAAGATTTTTTCACTTTCGAATGTTCCCATGAAATTGCGTTGCCAACCGCCAGGTGAGTTGGATTTTTTACCGAGTGAAGGACTGACCTCCAAAAATACGTACTTGCTGAGCCGGTTTGCGATGATTGGAGGAGAGCCTCTTCCGTTTAATGCGGAGTCATTGCCCAATTGGCTAAAGAAAGGTTCTTTTGAAGAGGTTAAGTTAATCGAAAACTCTGCGAAAGGAGTGCAGGGATTTGTAGCCCAATCGGCGAAAATGAATTTGGTTGTTTTTCGCGGAACACACAGCACACAAGGTGCGCTCACCGATGTTAAGTTTATCGTGCAGTCTGCATCACCAGATTCGATGCCTGACGGTGTTCATCGTGGCTTTAAGGATGCCTATCAAACTATTTCAGATTCTCTCAACACAGCACTCCGTTCCGATAAATATAAAATGGCGCCAACGTACTTTGTTGGCCACAGCTTAGGAGGCGCGCTCGCGTTGCTTGCTGCGTTGGATGCGCATTCCAAAGGCACAAAGGTCGCAGGCGTAGTCACACTTGGGCAACCCCGAGTGGGTAATCTAGATTTTGCTCTTGCTGCTGAAAAAACGCTCACCGGAAAATACATGAGATTTGTTTACGCAAACGATCCTGTTGCGCATCTCCCACCTTCGGGTTCAAGTGGCGATGAGGCACTGGGTGCTTTATTCGATTCCGGCAGCAATACTTCGATTATTTCAATACCTGGTGTCACGTCCTCACTGTCGGGAATCGTATTTGCCCTCGCGAAGTTTACTCATATTGGAAAGCCTGAGCGCCTCGCTGACGCAGAGTTTTCACGCTCCACATTTGATTCAGACAGTGCTTGGGATCAAAGGTATTGGACAATGAATAAAGAAAAGGTCAGGCAGGCGGTCGTAAATCCTACATCAGCTTTGGAAAGTTCGATAGTCGCCGAGCATGGTGTCGAGAATTATCTCTGCGAAATTCTCAGTTCTATTAGGTAAAAGATTTCTTGTGAATTTATGATTTACAACTGCGTTGGTTGTCGATGAGTTGAAAACCAAATCCGTGCACTGTTTCTTTAAGAACACGGGCGTCTCAGAGCTTTTGACGACGTGGCCGGGAATTTCTTCAAGAGCAAAATGAATCATTGAGAGCGAATCTCTGAACTCAACTGGTTCGCACGCGGGCATGGGACTTTGTCTTCCAGACCAAGTTGCCGTGCCCTTCGAATTGCCTCACGAAACATGTCTGTTTCTGCTTTGCTCGCGCTGAAGATTTTGCCAAGTTTGGTTTCATCATTTTCAAATGAAGCCATTCCATCTGCCGAGCCCCTGAATTCGCGTACATACTTTGCAATGTTTAAAGAGTTCTTGATGCAGTTGTTGATCATCCATGCAGAGCTGACACCAAACGCAATCGCCGACGCACCTCCTGAAGCAATGGCCGCCCCCACAGAGAGTGTCGCCAATCCACAGGGTACAAACTCGGCACCTGCGTTAATCAATTTTTCTTTTAGAATATTCTCCATCTGTCGCTGAGTGTGATCATTGTGTATCGCAAAGTCATTGAGGCGAGTCGACTGCAACAGCGCCTCGCGATCGGATAATCCAAGACTCGGAGGAGCCTCCTTGTAATACCAGCAAGTCTTGAGAATTTTATCCGAGGATGAGCGCACTGACTTGCTCCACAGATAGATCTTTTTACGCCCGTAGTGAGAACGCAGTGTTTGTTCATCTGCCTCAGGCGTCGAGGTTTTCGCTATACAACTCGAAAGCAGAGCAAGCGCACTGGCAAAAATCAGAATCTTCATATTCGACCCATCACTTTCAGAGAGCAACTGAACTCCGGTTCATGCGAACAGTCGAAGGGCATTCGGATTAATTTGGCAATTCCTTAAATCCTGGCACTCACGTCAGAGTAAATGAGAGCAGATTTATATCTAGGAATTTCAATTGTGATATTAAAATACAAATAAATACGGGGATTCAGAAAATACAACGATATTTATAAAAATTCTAATAAGAAATAAAAGCGTGGGTAAAGAGCAATGAAAACAGGCGCAAGCCTCTTAACCTGCACCTTTCCAACTCGTCTTTCTAATGAAACTACTAGACTGTCCGAGAATGAGCGATCAGATCATATATAAAAAAATCGCAGCAACGATTCTCAGCGTCATCGTTTTTCCCGGTTTCTGTTTTGTTAAAAAAAGTCTCGATAAACAAATAAATTCGAACGCGAATTTATTTCAGGCCCAAAGTAAATGGGTAGGTCACTCGAACATTGCCTCCACCACGAGGAATGGGGAATTGCCATCGTCTGATCGATTGAGCAACGCACTGTTCTGTCGGCTGATGGTTTAAAGTTGAGTTCGCAATTTCGGAGCGGCTGACTTTCCCGTTTGCCCCGATTTCAAAGGAGGTCATGATACGACCCTTCAGATTTGGGTTTGTCTGCAGTGAACGTTCGTAGCAGGCACTAATTTTTCCAAGGTTAGCGCGAATGACTCCTTCTATTTCTTCCCTGCTCAGGTTTCCTTCGGCAGGTTTCTTGGCCGGCGCAGAATTGTTATTTGCGGATGGCGCATTTGCAGCGGGATCGTTTACCGGCAAATTGCCCGGCGTGATGCAGCCGACAAGACCAGTGAAAAGAAAAACCGGGAAGATGTTCCAAGAAATGAACCGCTGCACTCTATTTTGCATGCTTACCCTCGTCATGTGCCGAAAGAATTTCTATTGTTCATTGTCTGCGCCCGGAATAAAGGAGTGGTCGGATTTTCCAAATCAAAACTGAAAAAATAATTTCACAACCGTCATAACAAGAACTCCGTTCTGCTTTATTGCGAACAAAACTCGCTATTCTGATGATTCAATAGGCAGATATCGAAAAGCACAAATCTACTCCGAGCGTTCAGTATCCCACCCATCTTTTTTCTTCCTTGGGCTTGCCTCTCTCGAAACCTCGCAAGACCTCCAATTCATCGAAACAAAATTCATAGATACGAGCGGCCAACGAGGGTACATGAACAAGGGTGTCGGTGGGTTTGTGCGGAAGGAATGCCTTCTAGGAGGCTCGAAGATGATAAAAAGAGATTTATTGTTAGGGAGATGCGAGACAACCTGCTTCAGCCCCCTGCGAACCTCTCATTTGCGAAATCCAAGCCTGCGATAGGCTGAGATGGATCCAATACCAAAAATTGACCTATTAGGAGAAGGCTAAAGCCTCGGCGTATTGCTGGAAAACTCAATGAAGCTATTGCTAGTGAATTTATGATTTACTGCTGCGCTGGGTGTCGATGAGTTGATAACCAAATCCATGCACGGTTTCTATCAGCACACCGGCGTCTCCGAGCTTTTGTCGAAGACGTTTCACGTGCGTGTCAACAGTGCGCGTGTTCATTTGCCCTTCATAACCCCAGACTCTCTGCAGCAGAGAATCACGGCTTTGGAGTCTGCCCGCACGTTCTGCGAGATAAAGGAGGAGTTGATACTCTGTGGCAGTGAGAGCCACAGCCTCTTCGTTGACCAAAACTTTAAATTGTTCAGGATAGATGCTCAGTGGGCCTACGGTGATGTTTTTTTCACTCACGCCCTGCGCACCTTGTTCCTGGCGTGAAACTTCGACAGGCGAAGTGATTTCTTGCGCATTCATTTTCTCTTGGCGACTTCTGAACGATAGGCTGCCAGATCGACGCATGAGAGCCTGCACTCGCAAAAGAAGCTCACGCGGTGAAAACGGTTTAGTGATGTAGTCGTCAGCGCCGGCTTCAAAGCCGTCAATTTTGTCGGACTCCTGTGATTTCGCAGTGAGTAGTATGACGGGAATGTTTGCAAGTTGGCTGTGCTTTCGCATTGCCCGCAGGACTTCAGTTCCGACTGTGTGCGGGAGCATTACGTCGAGAAGCACGAGGTGTGGTTTCCAGCTGAGCATCATTTCAACAGCATCTTTGCCGTCAAATTGCGATGCAACCTCGTAATCTCGGGTGGACTCAAGCGTGAATTTGAGAAGGTTGTTCAAATCGCGGTCATCTTCAACGATGAGAACTCGCGCAGGTTGATCACGAGTTGTTTGCGTATCTGTCGATTCTGCCACCTGAAACCTCCGGCTTTCTGCCTGCCTTGCAATAGCAGAGGGCGCGTGTCGGTGTGAAGGCTGTTACAATTTTTCTACAAAACTGCCACGAGAGGAATGCCGAGGCGAGCAGGCGTTAGGCTTCTCGCCGCTCAGCCTTGATTTTTTCCTGTAGCTGCATGATCCCGTCAATGACAGCCTCTGGCGTTGGCGGGCAACCAGGTACATAGACATCAACCGGCACAATGCGATCGATCCCTTGCACAACATGGTACGCGCGGTAGAAGCCTCCCGAAGAAGCGCATGCACCCATTGAAAGCACCCACTTCGGTTCTGACATTTGGTCGTAGATGCGGCGCAAAACTGGTGCCATTTTCTCAGTGATTGTACCAGCCACAACAAGGAGATCAGCCTGGCGAGGACTGAACCGAACCACTTCGGCGCCAAAGCGGCTGAGGTCGTATTTTGGTCCCATGACGGACATAAGTTCAATTCCGCAGCAAGCCGTTCCAAATGGATAGGGCCAAAGTGAATTGCGCCGAGCCCAGTTCACGAACTGATCAACTTTGGTGGTGATGAAGAATTCTTGTCCGTAGCTGTGGTGTTTCATTTTGGACCCCCTTGGAGCTCTTGAAGCATCTCGCGGTTAAAAAGATAATCACAAATGAAGGTGGTTTGTCGATGCCTGAGGAACAAAGATTTCACAGGAAAAGCTTAAGCACACCCTCCCGGCCAAGGCCAACCTCAAGCGATTCGCCAAATCCAAGAACACACGTTGTGATGAGGCCATCAACGCAGACGATTCCATGGCGCATTCTAGAGAAGAGAGTGACGCTTTCATTGTCGCCGTCAAGTGCAAGTTTGGTGAGGGTCAGATGATGTGAGTGTTGGTTGTAGGGCTCACGGACTGCAAGGAGAAACTGATCCGAGGTTGGTTCCAGGCTTCCAAGGCCATAGGATCGTATTGCAGCCGTGCTGCCTGCTGCAGTCGAAATCCAAACTCCGCTTGAGAGTTGCTTTTCTGAGCGGGAATGGGGTCCCTCGATATTCAAGTTGTACCGACTCGCGGACGCGGGATGCTGATGACCGAAATAAATGTCGTTGATTGCGAATGGAAGATGCTCTCCTGTGGAGGTGTGAGCAACTAAACGCCTGAGTAGCTTTGGTTTCTGCTTACCGTCCAAGATCTTCGCAATACCAGCCTCAAGTGTGTCGGGAGTCAGAGAGCATAGGTGACCAACCGAATGTTGAGGAACCGAGTTGATACCAACAAGGGAAGACTCACCACCCACATAGTGACTTGTCCTCAGCAGTGTGCCGTCACCCCCGACGCTCAACACGAGATTCAATCGACTTGCGAGGCCTGAGGGCTTACCTGATTGGAAAAAGCTCTGCGGACCGGATTTTTCTGCAACAAGATCATCGAGGGTGCGCAGTGCAAAAGAAATCCTTTGTTGAGTGAGGAGAGTCAGGAGTGAATCGAGAGTGTGGCAATGCTGGTTGTGCGCTTTTTGAAGTGTCTGATCGCTTTGGCTGTCGCGCAGAAAATAGGACCGACCAGAATCCGAGTTAAACTCCGAAGCGTATCGCTCGAGCGCCGTTCTTTTTTGGATGACAACAACGTCAACCGTTGGGGAGGGCCAGGCAGCAAATTCGTCCGGGGATTGGGGTAACAACATTAACGCAGGAGCTCTTGGTTACGCTTTATCTCTTTGTTATTGGTATAGATGTCGAAAAGTTTGCGTTGCATGGTGGATACGTAAGTTTGCGCCGCAACGCGTTTGTCTGCCGATTGCAGGCGCCGCAGTTTTCCATCGTCAGGAGCAGCGCCATCTGTGCGACTTGCAAGGCGCACCAGCGACTTTCGTCCACCAAAATCTAGGATGGTTTTCGCGCTGTCGCCTTTGTTCTTTAGGGAAAAAATAACTGGCATCAGAGGATCGGATGGTCCTAAATCTTCGATGAAACGTGTGCGGGGTGTGACTGGTTTTTTGACTACTTTCCACTCTAAGCCATTGGCCTGGATGAGTGCGTCGACGTCAGCTGTTTTACCCCCAGCAAGCGCTTTGTTGAAAACGTTTTCGAGTTCAGCTGAGAGTTCTCCTTTGATTTTTTCACTCAGTGAGCGCTTGGCTAACTCTTCTTTCACATCTTCAAATTTTTTCTCGAGACGTTCACGTGATTCTTGCCATCTGAGCAAACGAAATCCGAATGGTGTTTCAATGATGTCTGAATCGGGCTTTAATCTCGAGAGAGCGAACGCCGCTGTTGATGTCGCTGGATCGATATTGGTGGAATCTATCCAGCCAATGTCGCCTTTCGCCTGTTTTGCACTCACATCGTCGTTCATGCTGCCAGCTAGGTTGGCGAATGATTCACCGGAGGCGATTTTCGCTTTTAAGTCTGAAATGAGGTTACGAGCCTCCTCTTTGCCGCGGTTCTTTGCGTCGCCTTCCGCACGTTGGGCATCTTTGTAAGCGACCAAAATAGAAAGCACTCGTGCCTGAGCTGGTCGGATGAATTCGCTTTTGCTCGACTCCCAGGCGTCTTTTAGGCTTTTTTCGTTTGCTGGGTCTAGGGCATATTTCTTTGCCTCGCCGGAGAGTTTTTCGCTGAGTTTGGCATCACTTGGTTGGACCGAGGCAAATTCTAGATTGAATTCCGTGGAGTCGCGCTTTGAGCGATCGCTTAGAATAAATTTTGGAGTCGTTTCGGAAAGATACAGAAGCGCACTCATTTTTTCCAAAGTGAGTGAATCTCGTCCTTGCTTGTGGAATTCGAGTTCACTCATGTAGCCACTTTTTAAGAATTTCTTGTATATCGCGATGTCGAATTGTTTCGTTTTTTCACTTTGGAATTCTGGCCTGCGGCGGATCCATTGCGCAACTTCTTGATCAGCCGGGAGCCATCCAAGACGCTCTGCCTCTTCGAGAAGTACCTTTTCCTGAATCAGCTGGTTGAGCGCCGATTGGATATTGGCCTCGCGCCGTCCCGGCTCATTTCCCGTTTGTTGATTCAGGTTGTCGACCGCGCGTTGCAATTCCGTCATGGTGACTGTTTGTGCCCCAATTTGTGCAGCCATATTGCGATCGAGACGCGAGCCGCCAGGTGAAATTCCTGTCACGGCGAATGCAAGAACGCCGAGCGCTATAATCGCCCCAACGGCCAACGACTTCGCGTTCGGAGAAAGAAAACTTTTTGTTGATAAACGCATTCATGCCTCGAGTTTGGGCTGTGCCGCAACGAGAATCACAACGACCCCAGTGGCCGGTGCTCCATTTGACGACAGACAATGACATGGACCTCTGAATCTTTTAACACGCGAGCTTCCTTTTTCAACCAATTGGCTATAAATTAAACGCGTTATCAGAAAACGTTCAGCCTTTAGGACGTCACCATGCTTGTCTTTCGCAGATATGGTTTTGCCTTGCTTGTTTTGAGTGCATTTGTATTTCCATTCGCATTCTACTCATCCGACGTCGCTGCGAGGCGGGATCTCTCCTTCGTCGAGAAACTCGTTTACACCGTGAGTCGGCCGGTGGAGTTCGTTTTCAACCTAGCGACCCAGCAGTCAAGTAGCTTTGTTCGCTCTTACGTGGACCTTCGCGGAGCGCGTGTTGAAGCTGATCGCTTTAAAGATGAAAATGCGAAGCTTTCCGTTAAAATACAGATGCTTCAGGAGGTTGAAAAGGAAAATGAACGCTTGCAGAAACTTTTGAATTTTGTTCGGCAGGTGAACCTTAAGTTCGTTTCTGGCCAGGTTCAAAGCGGCGACCCTAGCTTCCTTTATAAAAGCATCCGCCTGAATCGTGGTGAGTCGGAAGGAATTCTTCCGGGAATGGCAGTTGTGGCGGCCGAAGGAGCTGTTGGCGTAGTGATGAGAACCCTGACAGGCTATTCTGACGTCCTATTGCTCAACGATCCGAACTCCAACCTCGATGTTATTGTTGCTCGCAACCGGCGTCGTGGGATGCTCGAAGGCAGTTCGGGGCAATTCATGCTTTTCAAATATGCCGACCGCGGAAGTCGTGTTCTTGTGGGCGATGAAATTGTCACAAGCGGCCTGACGGGACCTTTTCCTAGGGGAATTGTGGTTGGAAAAGTCTCTCGCATAAGGGTTGAACCCGACGGCGTGACGCAGGTGATTGAAGTTGAGCCGGCGGTGAACTTTGCAGAGGTTTCTGAAGCTCTCATTCTGTTGCGCAGTAGCCGCGAGGTCGATGTGATCCGCAAATTAGGCGGTGTTGATTGGATGAAGAAACTCGTTGAGTCCGTTCCCGGCCGTTCGGGAGGTTGATGATGTTTCGCCTTCGTGCGTGGCAGGTACACGCTTCGTTAATGCTCTTTCTATCGATGTTTATTGTATATTTGCAGGCTTATGTTCTTGGACGAATGCAGTCCTCATGGTGTCATATTGATCTCGCAACGGTGTTCGTTGTCTATGTTTCCATCGAGCATCTTCTTTTAGGAGCGCTCGTCCGCATTTTTGTTGTAGCAGCGCTCATGCATATGTTTTCTGGTGCGCCAGATGGTTTTTATCTGATGTTCTTTTTGCTGGCGCTTGTGATATCGAATATTCTTGCGAAATTTTTTGCGCTTCACAAGTTGAGTAGCCAGTTTCTCATATTTGCTGGAATTTTCTGCCTCAAGTTTTTTCTGGTCTATGGAAGCTTGAGTAAATTGCAGCGTGTTCCCGATGGTTGGGCCTTTCTTTTAAAGGTTGCGCCCAGTTTAATAATGACCACTCTGCTTTCCGTTCCTCTCTTCGCATTATTTGCGACTATTGATAGTTTGTTTGATGCTAGTTCCCGACGGGATCACCGTCAGGAACTTGTTGAAAATTGATGGGAGTCTGATTCGTGGTTGAAAATCGATTCCGAACTGAGACCCTCATCGATCCAAAACGTATTTACGTCGCAATTGTTGCGTTCGTTTTTCTCGTTGTCAGTCTGACCGGGCGCCTTTGGTATCTTCAGATTCTGAAGGGCAAAGATTTTTCCATTGCCTCAGAGAGAAACCGTGTTCGTGAGGTCACTCGTCCTGCACCGCGCGGCATGATCTACGATCGCAATGGTAGTTTGATGCTATCCAACCGGCCATTCTTCGATTTAGTTGTCATTCCTCAATATCTTCAAAACCGCGAACAGACTCTGAGAATTGTTTCAGAGCTTTTTAGTATTCCACTCGAGCAAATTGAGAAGCGACTGAGCGAGTCGGCCGGTGTTCCACACTTCGTGCCAGTGCGTATTAAACGCAACCTGACGCTTCATGAAGTTGCGATGATGGAGTCAAACAAATTCTTTCTTCCCGGTGTCGACGTTGATACCGCGCCTCGTCGTGATTATCAGCGCAGTGACTCAGCGCACCTCTTTGGATATTTGGGCGAAGTCACCAATCGTGAACTTGATAATTTGAACAACATGTCTCGTGATTATCAATATCGTGTTGGTTCAATTATCGGTAAAATGGGAGTCGAAAAGAAGTACGAGAATAATTTGCGCGGCCTCGAGGGGAAAGATTCCCTTCAGGTCGATGCATTTGGCCGTCTTCAATCAGCTTCTACAATGGATCTTGGTTTGAATTCGCGCAAGAATGGGCAGCGTGGATATGATATTTTTCTTACTATCGACGACGATATACAGCGCGCAGCTGTAGAGGCTTTCCGCAACAAGAACGGTGCTGTTATCGCGCTGAACGCGCAAAATGGGGAAGTACTGGCGTATGTGAGTCATCCCAATTTCAGCCTTTCTATGTACCAAGACGGCCTCACGGGAGAAGATTGGCAATTGCTGCAAACGAACCCGTTCAAGCCATTGCTCGACAAAGCGACAGGCGGTGCTTACCCCCCGGGTTCCGTTTTCAAAATCATCACTGCTTTGGCTGCTCTTGAAGAAGGCGTCACTAATCCGAGTCGCACATATTCCTGTAACGGTGTTTTCTCTCTAGGAAATGGCAAATGGCGTTGTTGGAAAAAGACAGGTCATGGTGTCGTGAATTTGCGTCGCTCTCTCGAGCAAAGTTGCGACGTCTATTACTACCAGGTGGGGAACCTTCTTGGTGTCGATCGCATTGCGAAGTGGTCGCGAGCGTTTGGGTTGGGTGAGAAAACTGGCCTCGATTTGAATATGGAAGTCACCGGAATTGTTCCTTCTACCGAATGGAAACTTCAAACTAAAGGTGCACCCTGGCAAAGTGGTGACACAATCAACGTTTCAATTGGGCAGGGCTATAATCTCACGACTCCCATTCAAATCGCTGCGATGATGGCGGCAGTGGGAAATGGAGGAAAGGTTTTTAGGCCTTATCTTCTTAAAAAGATCGTCGACGGTTCTGGAAAAATTGTTGCTGAAGAAAAACAGCTTTTGCGCCGCCGAGTCATGTTCAAGCCCGAAAACATGGCTATCGTGAAGGGTGGTCTTGAAGACGTCGTAATGGCACCCTCCGGAACGGGGCGTCGCTCTCAAGTTCCGGGGTTTGTAATTGCGGGCAAAACTGGAACAGCGCAAACAGCTGCCCTTAAAAGAACCAAAGATGTGGAGGAGGTTTCGTTTCAGCAGCGTGACCATGCTTGGTTTGCAGCGTACGCTCCAGCTGAAAATCCCGAAATTGCTGTGGTCGCGTTGAGCGAGTTTGATGGTGGCGGAGGTGGCGCGCAGGCTGCACCAATAGTTCAGCAGGTTCTCGATGCATATTTGCGGAAAGCTCATCCAGAGAAATTTCCAGTCGGTAAATCGAATCAAAATTTAGCAGAGCGCAAAACAAAAATAGGCGCGCAAGCGCCTGCGCAAGCGCAAGAAGTAGAAAGTGAAAATGAAGCCGATTCAGATGATGAACCGGCGGACGACTGATTAAGGAGAGTGGCGTGCTTTTGTTTTGGCAACTTCTCAAAGATCGTTTTCGCGGCACACCTTGGTCGTTGCTGGCGACCGTCTATCTTCTTGTCGGTATTGGGCTTCTTAATATGTACAGCGCCAGTGGCGCTGATGTTTCGCCGGGGCGGTTCAACGATCAGTTTCAGTGGGTTTTGCTCGGAACGCTTGGAATGTTTTTTTGGGGGGTGATGCTCGATGTTCGGACCATTGAGCGACTTTCTGTTTTTAGTTATATTATTGTCTGCGCGCTTCTTCTAGCCGTTGACATTAGCGGGCAAATTGCAAAAGGCTCGCAGCGTTGGTTGTCACTTGGTCCTGTTCGCATTCAGCCGAGTGAACTTGCCAAATTTGTGATTATTCTTATTACAGCGAGAAGTTTTACCTTTGTTAAGGGAGTGCACGAGTTCACTCTACTCACGCTCTGGCGACAGATTGTACTCGTTGGAATTCCATTTTTGCTCGTTCTCGTTCAACCTGATCTTGGAACTTCCGGGCTTGTGTTGTTAATTGCTTGTTTCCAGATTGCATTTGTTCGAGTCAATTGGACGAGCATAGCAATTGTGGTGTTCTCCAGCTTAAGTTTGTCAGTTATCGCCTGGAACTTTGTCCTGTATGATTATCAGAAGCTCCGTGTTTTAAATTTCCTCAATCCCATGCGCGATCCAAAAGGTGCGGGTTACCACTCCATTCAAAGCATGATTGCAGTTGGGAGTGGTGGAGTCTGGGGACGCGGTTTTCAGCAGGGAACTCAAAGCCAGCTCAGCTTTTTGCCAGAACGCCACACTGATTTTGCATTTTCTGTCTGGGCAGAGGAACAGGGTTTCTTTGGTTGTGTAGTGATATTTGGGCTTTATCTCCTGCTGCTGCTTCAAATATTTCAGGTGGCAGAGAAGGCTCGTGATTCTTTTTCCGCTTTACTTGCGCTTGGAGTTGCAGGCTTTTTCTTGTTCCACTTCTTTATCAATGTTGCCATGGTGCTTGGTTTCTTTCCTGTGGTGGGAGTTCCTCTATCGCTCGTGAGCTACGGTGGTAGCCACATGTTGACAGTTTTGAGTTGTGTTGGACTTCTTATTGCAGTTGAAAGACGCCGTGCTTTGTCTGCAACATAATTTATTCCCTTCAATCGAGAGTTTTAGAAAATGAACGATTCTGAAAACAAATCTGCTCCGCTCTCTCGCAGCCGGGTTTTCATCATGGGTGGAATCGCGACAATCGCTCTAGCGAGTCTTGTTGTTTTGTGCGCGCCGCGCAAACCTGCGCTGATTGCCCAATCGGCTTTGCCGCAGAATACTCCGCAAGATGCCTCTGTTGTCGCGTCTGCCGAACCTCCAAAAATGGCTCTCGAAGCGTCTCAGGTAGGGAGCACAGGAGAGCAGGTTTATTCCCGTTTCTGTGCGAGCTGTCACGGCCCCGATGGTAGAGCACAAACCACCATGGCAAGGATGATGAATCCTTCGCCAACCAATTTTTATTCAGGTCCCTGGAAGGGCGAGCAGTCGGTTGTCGCAATCACTGAGGTTGTGAAAAATGGAAAAGGCGCAATGCCTGCGTACGGCAAGGAAATCACCTCCGAAACAGAATTGAGTTCTTTGGCGCAATATGTGCTTTCTTTGCGCAAGGACAAACAGCCATGAGAATTCTTGGGATCGATCCAGGGACCAGAATAGCGGGCTACGGCCTGGTTGATCTTTACGAAGATGGCCGAATCAGCGGACTCGCTGCAGGTGTTTGGCGCTTCGATGCCGAACTTCCTCTGGCGGCTCGCTTGGCTTCTTTGGCAATCGAACTCGTTCGTGTCATTGAACTTTACAAACCACAGGCGGTTTGTGTTGAGCAGGCTTTTGTGGCGCAAAATATTCGCTCAGCTCTGTTTTTGGGACATGCACGGGGCGTGGTGCTTGCCCATTCTTACCAAAATGGGCTCGAGGTTTTTGAACTTGCTCCGACTGCTGTCAAGAAGGCAGTTCTGGCGCATGGTCGTTCAAGCAAAGACGCCATTGCGCAAGCTCTTTCAAGTTTGCTCGGAGTTTCATTTGCAGGGCTTCCTCACGATGCGAGTGATGCTCTTGGCATCGCTTATGCACATGCTTTGCGTGAGCGAATTGCGCGTGCAAGAGGCCAAACAGTGAATGATATGGTCATGGAAGAAAAAAAGAAATCAACCGATAAAAAACGTGCCGGCGGAACTCGTTGGGCAACAGTAGAAACCGACTCTCGGAATCAGCGTGCCGGTAAAGTGGGTTTTGAAAGATTTCTCCAGACAGCAGGCATTAAGAAATAGGGTTTTTCAGCACCGCAACAAATTTGTCTAACTCGGAAATTGAGAATATTTCTTGAATTCCTGAGGCAAGCCATTTGCAAGCAAACGAATTGTTTTTGAGTTCTTCCTCACCTCTGAAAACAACTACCTTCGCCCCCGTGCGTTCAGCCCATTGAATTTGCTTACCGAATTTGGTCGCAGAAAGTGTCGTTTCAACGTTCACCCCCGCGTTGCGTAAATCGCGTGAGAGAGACAAGGCTGCCGCCCTATCTGCTTCGGAAAAGCGAATAACCGCCACATCAGTGTTGCGCTTCAGGGTGGGAGTGAGTCCGTGAACCTCAAGAAAGTTCAACAAAGAGACGTCGCTGACGCCGTAGCCGATGCCCGGAAGTGGCTCGACTCCAAAGGCGCCGACGAGATTGTCGTAGCGGCCTCCGCCAAACAGTGCGCGGCGGTTTTCCGGGTGTTTATCGTAAATTTCAAAAACCAACCCGGTGTAATAGTCGAATCCGCGCATAATAGACGCATCGAATCGGACACATTCAGGTGAGATAAGCGCTGTAAGGCAGCCAAGACGCTCTTCAAGAGCATCGAGGTGCGTTGTTTTTTCTCCAAGCAAGGACCGAATATCAGCCAAAGGTCGGCTCATGAAATCTTCGAGAGTCTGGGTATCCTGTGGGGTGAGCCAGAGCTTGGCCGCTTCTTCTCTGAATGATTCGATAGAGAGCTTGTCTTTTTTGTCGAGCAAGCGAAGAAGTGGAGCTTTTTGCGACGGGTTAAGATTCAAAGTCCCAAATAATAAATCATCCACAAGGCCTCGGTGATTGATTCGAATTTCGAAGTCACCCGGCCTGGCACCTAAGCGGGTCAATAGATCATGACAGGTGAGCAAGACTTCCACGTCTTCATCGAGGGCGGTGCCGCCAAAAACATCCACATTCAGCTGATCAAATTCACGCAAGCGCCCGCGTTGCGGACGTTCGTAGCGCATGCAGGTTGGTATTGAATACCAACGGATGGGCCGAATCAATTCCTTGGCACGTGAGGCCACCATACGAGCCAAAGTTGGCGTCATCTCCGGACGGATACCTACCTTACGTCCGCCCCGATCTTCGAACGAGTAGAGTTGCTCACTTACGATTTCTTCGCTGGATTTACTTGCATAAAGCTCGAGAGGTTCGAGTATTGGCCCAGCATATTCTTCGTAGCCATAGCTTTCCAAAACCAATTTGATGTTTGAGTACATCCAGCTTCGCATTCGCTGCAATTCCGGGTGAAAGTCGCGTGTGCCCCGATAGCCTTGGGTGGATAGGGGTTGAGATTCCTTCGCTTTGGCAGATTCGTTGCTCATCAGGGAACTCCGGGGGCGGGCAGACCATTTGCCCGTCCGAAGCTAGTCAAAAGCCACGGGATGTGTCAATTTTTGGGGTCATCTGGACCACTCCGGACGGGTGGGTTATAGGCGCACGTCTGGTTTGCTCGGTCGGGCCATCCCCTTTGCGTTTGAGGCTGTCGAATGAACGAATTTTTTCAGCGCTGGAACCTCGATCCCCAGAAATTGCCACGGCATGTGGGAATCATCATGGACGGCAACGGACGATGGGCAACTGCGCGTCGCCTTCCTCGCGTGGCGGGGCACCGCAAAGGCGTTGAGAGAGTGAACGAAATTACCGAGTTTGCGGTGCAGTGCGGCCTGCAGGCACTCACACTCTACGCATTTTCTGATGAAAATTGGCGGCGCCCCGAAGAAGAAGTCAGCGCCCTCATGAGTCTATTGCGTTGGTATTTGAAAGCTGAACGCAACAAAATTCTCGAGAACAACATTCAATTTCACCTCATCGGTGATCGCGGCAAGCTCTCAAGCGACATCCTCTCTCTTGCTGCAAAGCTCGAAGAAGAAAGTTCCTCTAATTCAGGGCTCAACCTTTGTGTTGCGCTGAGCTATGGAAGCCGCGGAGAAATTCTGCGCGCCGTGCGGCGTGTTTTGGAAAAGGTTGTGTCGGGTGAGTTGTACCCCGCCGACCTCGACGAACAAACGTTTGAAGAGAACCTAGATACCGCAGGCTTGCCAGAGGTTGATATGGTCATTCGAACGAGTGGCGAGCAGCGGGTGAGTAATTTCCTTCTCTGGCAGGCTGCATACGCGGAATATTTTTTCGAATCAGCTCCCTGGCCCGAGTTCACCGAAGAAATGTTCGCCTCATTGCTCAAAGACTACTCGAGCCGCGAACGTCGATTTGGGCGCACACCAGAACAGGTGCAACAAAGGTCAGATGGCGATAACAAACGCACAATTCCTCCAGCGCGTCTCACCAGTGTAAAGGGCTCATGACAATGAGTGAAATCATCTCCTGGTTTCTCACAAACCCATTCATTGCCTTTATTGCTCTGGTTGGAATTGTTGTTTTTGTGCATGAGCTCGGGCACTTTTTGGCCGGCGTGTGGATGAATATTGCTATCGAAGAGTTTAGTCTGGGATTTGGCCCAACCGCATGGTCTTTTAAAAAGGGCCGCACAGAATACAAACTATGTTGGTTGCCACTTGGTGGCTATGTTCGTTTTTTTGGTCAGGAATCAGGTGAGGCAATCCCGCTCGAACTCGAGGGCCGAGCTCTTAACACGGCCCCAGTCTACAAGCGCTCAATTATTTCTGTCGCGGGTCCTTTTGCAAATTTCGTTTTAAGTTTGATTGTTATGATCATCCTCTCAAACGTCGGCCTTCCTCAGCCCGCCCCTGTTGTGAGCGTTATGCCCGAGGGTGTTGCGCGAAAGGCCGGACTCCAAACCGGCGACAAAATCCTTTCAATTGCGGGCCAAGAAGTTCGCTCTTGGTCCGACATAAATCGAGTCGTTTCTGCTCGCCCCGCTCTTTCCACGATCTTTGAAGTCGCGCGTGGAGAGAAAACGATCAGTTTGGAAATGACACCCGCACGAGAAATGAGTGAAACCCTCTTCGGTGAGCCTCTTCCCGTAGGACGCATCGGAGTGTCGCAATTCTTTGAAACCCCGCAAGCGGTGCTGGCTCCGCAAGATTCCGAGCTTAAGAGGGTTGGTTTGAGAACGGGAGATACGATTCTTCAAGTCAACGGGGTAAAGGTTCATGCACTGCACGAGGTTGAGCATGCAGTGCTGGCGGGAGCTGTAACTCTGGTTGTCGAGCGTCCAAGTTCAGTTTCCATCGAATCTCTGAGCGTGGCCGCAGGGAGCAAGAAACAACGACTCTTTAAACAAAATCTCACACTCCAAACAGAAAGAGCCTTCAGCCGAGAGGAATGGAGTGCGACTGTTCGTTCCACCGACATGACAATCAATTCCTTCGAGGCTCTGAACAAAGGCGATCGTAAAATCCCATCCAGAGAAGCTTGGCAGAGTTGTGGTCTGCGTGCTGGTGACACGATTTTTGCCTGGAACGGAGTTCCGAGTCTTCATGGCCCAGTTGAACTCTCTTTTGGCCTGCAGAAGCTCTTGCGCGGAAATGACGCCGGCCCTGCCAATCTACAATGGCAGGTCATGAACATCGACGACAACAAAATGAGATCCCTCGACTGCAACATTCCGCGAAGAGCCGCCCTAGATCAGTTGGGTCGTAACCAGTGGGTGGTTGATCTGCCTTTGAATTTTATATCGCGTGGAGTTGCTGTTGCTCCGGTTGTTATCCGTAGTAGCTCTTTTTCCGCTTCCCTGAAGGATGGCTTTGCTGCCACTTGGCAACAAGCCACAACCATTCTCACTGCTCTTAAAAAACTCTTCTCTGGTGCCGTGCCGCTCTCGAATTTGGGTGGGCCAATTGCCATTGCCCGTGTGGCGGGCGATGCAGCTGAGGGCGGGCTTTTGCTTTTCGTTCTCACGATTTCTTGGATGAGTCTTAACATTGGTCTCTTTAACCTGCTTCCTTTCCCAGCTCTTGATGGTGGCCATCTTTTTCTTCAGGGAGTTGAGGCAGCCTATGGCAAACCACTTCCCATGGGAGTGCAGTTGGCTGTTCAGAGGCTCGGAGTTGTGATTTTGTTAGGTTTAATTGTGCTTGTGTTTTTCAATGACATCCTCCGGCTCTTTCGGTCGTGAAATGACAATGAATGCAGTTCTTATCTGTACTCACAAAAGAGGTGTGGGCTTAGCGCTCATTCCTTTTGTCGCCTCGCTTGAGTCTGTGTCGCACTCAGCATCTGAGCTTCTCGGTTGTGCGGTTCATCAGCCGAGCCCCCTCAGCCTTCCGCTTTCCACCGCAGCAGCGCATTTCTACACAAATGGAATTGCTCAATTTGCAACCTGCGATGGTTTGACTGCCGAAAATCTTGCACAACTGTACGCTCGCGTTCTTCAATTGGCAGGGATAGATGATTCTCTCGTGGGTGCTTTAGCTGTTGTCGTTGGTCCAGGTTCTTTCACCGGACTGCGCTTGGGCTGTGCATTTGCCAACGGTTTAGCCCTCGGGAGAAAAAGGCAGCTCTGGGCTATCGAGGGTGTTCCTGACGAGAGCTCTGTTGGGCATTTTAAAGGAATGGCTGAAAAGGTTCACAATTCTTTTTGGGGGACACCTTCTCCTGATTCAGATGACGCTTATGCCACGCCAACTTGCTTTGGAGATATCTACACAAGTTTTATGCAATGGCATTCTGGAGCAGGTTTGCTTGTCGATGTTCTCGAGCCACATTATGGTCGGGAGCCAACACCTGTGCTGAAACTGAAACAACAACAAGGGAGCCCTTTGTCATGACAGGAGGAGTCACACCAGTGGCCAATGTTCACGAGCTCTCACCGAAGCGTCGCGGCATGAAGGCGAGTATCTATTTGCTCCCCAACATGATCACTGCAGCCTCGCTCTTTTTTGGATTTCTCAGCATGAAGTTTGCCATGGAGGGACGCCTCCCTGATGCGAACCCACAGGCTTTCCTTTACGCAGCGTATGCAATTCTTGCAGCGGCGGTCTGTGATGGACTCGATGGCAGCGTGGCGCGCCTCACCCGCACGCAGAGTGCCTTTGGTGTTCAATTGGATTCGCTCTGTGACATGGTTTCGTTCGGGATTGTTCCTGCATTCGTGATTTACAACTATGCGCTTTACAGCTCTTCCCGGATTGGTTTTGCTGCTTGCTTTATCTACGCTATTTGCGGTGCCTTGCGGCTAGCACGCTTCAACGTTCAGAGCTCTGTAGGCAAGGCGGGTGGAAACTTCACTGGGATTCCCATCCCGATGGCGGCAATGCCTTTGTGCGCATTTATAATGTCACAGTATGAGTTTTCGAGCTGGACTATAGCGAATAATTACAGCGCATGGGCCGTAAAATTAGCAGAAACTCTGGCGCGGCCCGATGTGAAGAACATCTTTCTCATCTGTTTAATGTTTGCACTGGCGTTTGGAATGATAAGCACGTTTGAATATGTCAGTGCGAAGAACATCAAGCTTCCGCGCAAGCGTCCGTTTCGCTTTCTGTCGGTTTTGCTAATGATCACTGTCCTGCTTTTTACACTCGAATTCACTGTTACTTTGTCGCTGCTTCTTATTCTGTATTGCCTGCATGGTCCGGTCATGTGGCTCTTCTTCAAACGTGATCGCACCGCCGATGAAGAAGATTTGTTTATTGCAGGTGATGAAGAAGACGATGAAGAGGAGACCCACACATGAAGGCTTTGACCATTGGAATCGTTGGTGCAACAGGAGTTGTTGGACAAACGGCTCTCGATATTTTGGGTGATGAAAGCCTCGCGTTCGAGGTGAAGGAAATAAAGGCTTTTGCATCGGCCGCATCAGTTGGAAAGCGCCTGAACTGGGGACGTCGTACTGTGACAGTTGAGCCAACCGAGCTCGAAGCTCTCGCTCAATGTGACGCTGTTTTGTTTGCCTCAGAAGCAGATATTTCGAAAAGATTTATCCCTGAGCTCGTCTCGCGTGGAATTCTTTGTGTTGATAAATCTTCAGCCTTCCGTGAAGACACCACCGTGCCGCTGGTGGTACCGGAAGTGAACGGTAATTTACTTGCCTCCGCGTCGCTCAAAAATCGTCCATTGGTGGCTAATCCCAACTGCTGCACCACTCCACTTGTGATGGTTCTTGATGTTGTTCGTCGTCACTTTGGCCTAAAGAGAGTGATTGTTTCCACATACCAGAGCGTATCGGGTGCCGGTAAACCCGGGCTTGAGGTTCTTGAAGAGGAAACCCGTCAGTTTTTCACAGCTCAAGACCTCTCTGTGAAACCATCTCGAACATTTCCCAAGTCAATAGCCTTTAACGTCATGCCGTTTGTGGCCAAAATTCTTCCAAACGGTGACACCGATGAAGAGCAGAAAATTATTTTTGAGACTCGCAAGATTCTTTCCATGCCAGATCTGCCCGTTGAAGCAACAAGTGTGCGCGTGCCAACTTTCGTTGGTCATGCGGAGTCGGTGACTCTCGAAACAGAACATCCAGTTGATGTGGCGAAGCTTGCGTCCCTGATTGCTGCATCAAAGGGCATGATTGTTGTGCCCAATCTGAACCCTGGTTCAAGTGAATCGCTCGGCGATGCCGATGATGCGCCGGAAGTGGCTTACTTTCCGACACCTCGCGAATGCCAAGGACACGATGAGGTCTTCGTGGGTCGTTTGCGAACAGCCAAGGTTTTTGCAAACGGAGTGTCACTTTGGCTCGTCTCTGATAACCTTCGAAAGGGAGCTGCTTTGAATGCCCTTCAGGTCGTTGAAGCGTGCGCGAAAGAAGGCATGTTCAACTGATTTATTGAATCGGTGTAAATGGCTCCCGACGAAGCTGCAATGTGTTTTGTCTGAGGAGATGTTTGCATGGCATGCTACCAACGCCCATTGATGTTCGCCGGATGTGCCCTGTTGTGCATTGCAGTGGCGTGTGGCCGCAGTGATGATTCAGAGTCATCGCACCAGTCGTCAGTTTATTCTCTTGCAACAGAGATGGCATCTGACCCCAGCGTCCTGACGGATGTGAGCCTCACCGACAAAACAGGTCTCTCGACAACCGTGACCCCCTCGTACCTTCCAAAGAGTGGGCAAACGGCTCGCGACCTTCAAATTATTTTTTATCCTCGATTTAACGTCAAAAATTCAAAGTTTGTTTACGACAAATCAAAATGGACCGTGGCCGTCGGGAATAATGTGCAATTTCTGACCGGCGCCGACATTATCGAGATCAAAGAAGACGGCAATTTTGCAAGCGGTGAGGTTCGTGAGGGTCAAATTAAGCTCACGGTTCGTCTGACTGCACAAGGACAATGGCCAGATAAAATCACAAACGATGCAGCACTCACCACGATTGATGGTAGAAAGGCTCTTAAATTGCAGCCTTACTACAGCCTCGACGGAGCTGTTGCTCCAGGCAATTCGGGCACCCTACAAGGCGTTTCCTCCGTTTACATGAAGGACGACATTGGTGCTATCGTCGCTCCAGCAACAATCGGATCAACAGCTATTACCGATGGTGCATTTTCTGTTGAGTTTTCAGCCCCTCAAGACACAACTGCGGCAGACACGAGCACTGGCGCGGTCACTTCTGTTGGAAAATCGAATGTATCAGGATTTGTGCTGGTGTATTGGAAAGACTCTGAATGCAAGGCGGGCGGTTGGACTTTCAAACCTAATAAGACCTTCGACAAAACCACATCAAATGCGGATCTCGCATGCAGCTATCCCGGTCTCGCGTCAGCGCTCTCGGGGAGTAGTTCATGCAGTTTGGGATGTTCGAGTGATGTTACGGATGAATTTTTTGGAAAGTCAGCGAACGATATTGCTGTTCCTTCTGAGTTTCCAAGCGAAACAGGAACCGCGAACGCTATCAAACGTGGATGTTTGAATATCGTTCGGGTGGCTGCAGATGGCCGAACGAGTTATGCAGTGAATGATGCACTGAACGGTGAATCGTATGGAGTCATGGTTTATCCTCTCGACTCCTCGGGCAACATTGGCATGACCCGCTCTCGCTGCGAGCAGGCGCTTCCCTTTAACGTTGAATTCGCTAGTTCTCGAAAAACACCTGGATTGGGCAAAACGAAAAGCGACTGTTTTGTTGCGACAGCTGCAGCGGGCTCTTCTGACAGCGCTTCAGTGCACTATTGGCGTATTCTTCGTGATACCTTGCTCGATCAGGTAGGCATTTCTCAAATCTATTACAGGCATGGGAAATCCTGGGCTGCGTGGCTTGATAGGAATCCTAGCTTAAAGCCCGCTGTGAATACGGTTCTTGAGTGGAGTGGAAAGAATCTCGTGCGGGCTTCCCAATGGATCGGTCGCATGCAGGAACACGTTGGCCTGTCGCTCAATCGCATTTCAACTGTTCTTCGAAGCGTACTGGTCTCAGAGGCGAGGGCAGATGACACTCCTCCCACCACTGACAAGAGCGGCCTTCTTCATGAGGCAGGTTCGGCCTCAACAACGCTCACCTTGGGAGGTGGACAAATCAGACCGTCTGCCGACAGGGAACTTTATGATCTGTCCTACAAGGGAAAAAAGCCTGCATTTTTGTTTGTTGGGCAATCGTTCCGCCTCTTAGATTTCTTTGGAGAGCTTGGGCTTGGCTATGAATTTACTGGGCTAACGATGAGGGGCCAAAGCCCAGACACAACCAGCACACCGATTACTTTAACCGGCTACGGTGCAGGTATTCTTGGTGAGTATCGTTTGCGCTTTGGCAACTACCCTTGGGTTGCTCCGCGCTTTTCGGGTGTCTATGGAAAAATGAGAATGCGTGAGGAAGCTGCTTCTGTTGCTTCAACAACGTCATCGTCATCGGGAAGTTCTGATCTTTCACCGAGCGGAACAACTCCCGTTTGGCAAACATACACAACCCTGCGAATGTTTCTCGATGTTTCGATTCCAGCGATTTACGGTGACGATGAAAATCTTATTCGGTACGGGTATGCAGCAGAAGATATGACTCTTTCGGTTTTTGCCGGAATGAACACCAATGATGGCAAAGTGATAAGCACCTCCGGTTTACAACTGGGTGGCGCGATTTCATTCATGTTCCGTTGAGTCCATCAGGCGGCGTTTGAGCCCTTGACCAGTGCAATTCTATCGCGTTCATTGACGACGTAGGTTTTCAGAAGATTGTTAAATTTTGCAGAGAGGCGACTGGTTGAAAAACCCGACGCCTTTAAAAATTTGAGTTCCTTGATAATTTCTTCCGCCTGCCAAAGAACATCGACCGGTATGAGCACTTCAATGTCGATAATTCCTGACTCAGGGTTCCCAGGCTCGGTTCGCAACTCGGGTATTTGCGTAAGTGTCAGAAAGCGATGCAGCATGGAGTGGTCCTCATCTGTGATAATTTCTAGGTCGGCATTCTTTGAAGATATTTGAGATTGTTGATTTGAATTTTTCTCAATGAGGAGGAGTATTCCGTGAACTTCAAGCGCTTTACGGAACGTGGGGGTTTCAAGCTATTGGCGGTCGCTCGCTTTTCAGGGCCTGCCTATGCACTCGTCTGTTACCTTCTCAATGGTCTTATGGCCAAGGTGGAAGAGGTGGTCACCAGCGCAGGTGAATTGGCTTTGATTCTTGGGGGTACTGAACGCCAGGTAAAAGCGGCACTCCAGGAGTTGAGTGATTCTGGAGTTGTTCAGGTGAGTGAACGCAATGGTTCGACTTGTTTGCTGAAACTCAATCTCGATCCAACGCACTGGAAGAATCTCGGCAAACCCACTGAGCGTAAATCGCGAGCCGGATTGGGTGACGCTAAAAATGTGCGCACGCTGCATCCACAACCTCCCGTTCCCAATGGTTCACACCCTGTTGGCCTATCGGCACACGAAGCTTTAGTTTTTCCGGCGCGACGCGCGAGTGCAAAGGCGGCAGAAACTTTTAATGGCGGTTTGGTGTCCATTGAAGGTGGGCGCAAAAATGGTGGTAAATCATCCGCCTCACTCAAGGGAACTGCTGATGATTTGGCCCACGTTCCAAGCAGCATTGAACATGAAAGTAAAAGGATTCTCGACGCATTTTTGAAATTAGCGGGTCAAGGGAATGATACTGACGCGTTGCGCGAGGAAGAATATGCTCGTCTGCTTGCGGAGTCACACCCAACCGAACATGTTATACAGCTCGTAAATCATTTTGGCCGTGAGGTTCCATCACTTGCTCTGCTTGCGGGTGCTTGGATGCATTACTCGGAAACATTCCACAAGCAACAGCATGAGCAAGTTGACCTTGAAAGCTATCGCCAGAAGCACCAATCGGCCGAGAAAAAAATTCGCACTCTTGCAAACACTGAGCTGAAGCGGGCACAATCGCAGAAAGCTCTTTTGAGTGTTGACGAGCAACTCTTGCTTAGGATTTTTCTCCGTCACGATCATCCGCGGCGGCAACTTTATTGGGCCTTAAAGGTTCGTGAAAAATACCCTCACCTTCATGACTTTTTCGCGTTGACAGCCGCCCTTGCTTTGCCGCCTCATCACAACGACGTGCATCATAAAAAGACTTGATTGGTAAGCTTCAGAGATTAAGGCTCGCAAACAGCTGAGTCGGGATCTCGCTCAACCAGGTATTTTGCCTGGATCCAGCGTATTTTATTTTCAGCAGCTCCGGATTGCACAAGAACATACATCATCAGCTCACCGTCAAACCCTGTTTGTGTGAGATGACGGTATAGGAGTTGGTCATTTCCTACATATTCGATGACAGGGCCTTTGCTGGCCGAGGCGTACGTAGGAGCGCCTCCCTCGGGCGCACCCCAGACTTTCATGTATTCGCACAAACGTGTTTTGGTCACCGTGTTTTTTTGTATTCCTGTTTCGTTAGATATTTTGCTTGGAACTTCGGGGGGTGGAAGAATAGGCGCAGGTGGTGGAAGAAGAGGCGCAGGTGGTGGAAGAAGAGGCGCAGGTGGTGGAAGAAGAGGCGCAGGTGGCGGAAGAATTGGAGCAGGAGGTGGTGTCACTGACGATGAACCTTGACTGCCGTCCGATCCCAAATCGAGCCGCCTGGCTGTGCCAAGAGCTTCTGCAATCTTAGTGACGTGGTCGTTGTTGAACGCCCGCTGATCTTTAAGAATTGTGTTGAAATCAAAAATTGCAGATTCAAGTCCAAGTGACTTTGCCGTTTTTATCAATCGTCCCAAGCCTTCAAGCGACCAACGTTCGGTGTTTGGGCCAGAATAGAGAGCCAAACCAATTGCGCCTGCGTTTCGTTCTGCTCTCGCCTCATTCACAAATTGTTCGTTTTTATTTTCTAGGACATGATAGAGCTGCGGATAAACCCAATCCACAATTCCACGTTTCTTCCAAGCGCTCCATTCGATGCTGAAATCCTGGAGTGAATTAAGATGTCTCTGCGAACTGAGTGAAAATCGAACTCCGGCCGAACGCGATGGCGCAGTGACTCGCGACATGAATGCCGTGAAGGTCTGTGGTCCTTTCAGGGCGATGGTTGCAGCTCCTGTTCTTAGATGTGGGGCAAGGTTGTCGCAGATATGTATTTCTTTGCTTCCATACTTCACTGCAACTTCTTTGAGTAATGCAGCCATAAAAGCCTCGAACGAGCCTTTGTAGGGGTTGATTCTTATCGAGGGAACTGTGTGGAAACTTTCCTCAAATCCAGACCATCCCATGGACTTGTTTCGTTGCCACAAAGCTGATTTCGTCGGGACGATATTTCCCCACTCAAACCAGGGAACAATCTCTATTTTATAGGTTTTTCCGTAGCGAACGAAATCGGCAAGAGGATCACCCTCGGTTCCAGCACACACCTCAGGCCCGCCGTATTGCTGCATCACATTGGATTTAAAAAGAGTGCAGCCACGTGACCACATGTCGACAAAAAGCCTTTTGATACCAATGCGCGCTGCCATCGAAACTGCATGTTTTCTGCCTATAGCTGTGTCGACATAGCCGTGCTCACGGGTCAAAAACGCTGAAACGATTGATGAAGAACCTGCAGCCTCTGTTTCTGAAAGTGAACTTTTTTTGCATCCCAAAACAAAAATCACCGCAACCAGAGCAAGACTTGGAGAGAATATTTTTCTCTTGAATTCTAGCATTCTGGGGCTATCTCCTTACAGTTCACTGAAAGGGTTTCGGATCTTTGTAAAGGTTGCTTGAGTGTTTTTTAGAAAATCAGGAAAGATTGAGATATCAGGTTATTATAAGCCTATTTTTTCTTCTTTTAGCTTTTACTCATTAAAATTGAGGCATCTGCCGATCTTGAAAAAAATAGGAGTGAACCTATGTTTTACCCACCGCAAATTCTTGCTGTTTTTTTTCTTTTGGGTTGCTCGACGGGAACTTACTCCGGTGTTGAAACAACCTACCGTAACAAAAGAACGACGGCAGACGGAGAGTCGGTGAACACATATTCGACGTCTCAGGCGGTGGGTGAAAAACTTGCGCCCGGCGAAAAAAAGTCGGAATTCAGTTACGGGCCAAAATTCGTGCCGGCAGATTTTTTATTCATCTTCGATAACTCAGGTTCTATGAAAAAACCGCTTGAAGATGTGCGCAATGGAATTGAAAGCTTGAGTGTAGCACAATGGCCGCCCGACACTCGAATTGCCGTGATGAATACGCTTCCTGCCGATCCTCGCGATCTCTCAAAAGTACACAAAGACGTAAAGAGTTATTTGGGTATCGAGTCAGAGCCTGGGTTTATGAATTTAATCTCCGAGGCGGCGAGACAAAAATTTCTGAACACAGCAGATAATGTATACGGAGCCTCTTACCCAGATGCTCTGTGCGAAAGCGAGTGGTTCAAGCCCTCTGACAAAAGTTCTGCGGGCAAAGCGTGTTTGTCGGTTGCGTTTCAAAGTCCGTTTTCCGGAGTAGGGGTGGAAGCGGGGCTTGTTGCCTTAAGCCAGATAGTTAGCAAGCGTGCACAGTTATTTCGAAAAAAATCAAATGTGAATGTTGTATTTCTTAGCGACACCCAGGACCCTGGAAAAGAAAATGTTCCAGATGTGGATATTTTGCGTCCTACATTTGATAAAATTAAGCAAAATATAATTGCCAATAGTGGTGTTGTAGGAGTTAAACTCCATGGCATCACTCCTAGTGAAAGTTGCAGTACAGACGAGGGCAAGCCTTCTTTGAAGGGCTATGGAACGCCTTATCAAAATGCCATTCGGGCCAGTGGCGGAACGTGGCTCGACTTCTGTGATATCACCTCAAGCACTGGATTCAGGAAAGATTATAAGTCGGTGGTTGAGCAAATTATTGCCAATTCACTCCCAGGTCCGGTGTTTGTTTTACCCACCGCGGTTTCGAAAGTCGTTAGGGTTGTTGCAGCTGGCGCGGCGCTGCCTGATTCAAGTATTTTTCTATCCCCCGATAATAAGAGCGTGCGCGTGAACGGACTCAATCCAGGGCAGGATATTAGAATTGAGATTATTTATATTCCCTGATGCGAAAAGTGAGTTAAACCCTCAATTGCGAGATGCGTAAATAGCTCTCACACTCGAATATACTCACAAAGTTTTTTATCTACCTTGTTGATTGCACCAAGTGAATAAGCTTTTGGAAGTTCACCAACAAGCGGAAGTACGTATTCAAAAAATGAATTGGTCACGCCATTTCCTGCTGCATTGATCATGTGTGACGGAACGAGTTTTGTTCTTTGCGCCACTTTTTCTAAATCAACGAGTTCTGTGGAGCAGGCATACGGAACTTCGGAAATGCGTTTGAGAACAATTGTTTTGTCAGTTGCGCCTGCAAGCATTTCGCTCACGGCTGCGGATCCCACCATAAATGCTTCTTCGCTGTCTACTGGCGAAACCATCCCCGGAAGAGAGCGTTGTAAATATCCCCAGGTGTCGGAACGCACGCGCAATTTACCAAGACTGCTTTTGACTAGAATGTGTTTCTCAACACTCTGTGCAAGAAAATCGCCAAGCTTGCCTGAGCCGGAAAGTTGCGCGTTTCCGAATTCGTCTTTTGCTCCAGCAAAGCGTGAACCGCGAAGTTGATCCGCAATTCCTTCGGCGACCACCACTGTTGCGCGGCCCAATCGATCGTATGTGTTTTGGATGTCGTTTAAAAATTGCTCTTCACTGAATTTGCACTCGGGCATGTAAATAAGATGTGGACCGCAGTTTTCAGAATCTTCATTTTCAACACATCTGCGTGCCAGCGCGCTCGCGGCAGCAATCCAGCCAGCGCGACGTCCCATACAGATGTTGATTTTAATCCCATTGTAGAAGCTGCGGTTGTCGAGGTCATCACCCAAAAGAACATGGGCAGCCACGCGTGCAACACTCCCATAACCGGGGCTATGGTCGGTTTCCATGAGATCGTTGTCGATGGTTTTTGGAACGTGAAGAATGCGCAAATCGTGTTTGCGTTCGTTCGCTTCACTGCGAATTAATTGGGCGGCTTCAGCTGAGTCATTCCCCCCAATATAGAAAACGTAGCGGATGTTGTGCTCGCGAAAGACTTCAAAAAGTCGGTCGAGGTCTTCGTGTTTTGGTTTCAAACGGGCAGAGCCCAACGCTGCGCCTGGTGTGTGCGCTAATCCTGCGAGAACGTGTTCGGGGAGAGCGCTGAGATCGAGAAGGTTTTCGTAGAGCAAGCCATGCAGTCCATGGAACGCTCCGTAAACCGTCCGAATGCTCTTTGGGTGGAGTCGGGCCGTTGTGAGGATACCGGCGAGAGTTTGATTGATGACCGCTGTTGGACCACCGGACTGAAGAACAAGGGCATTCGCGCGCGGATGAGACACAGTTCGAGCCTCCCAAGTGCCAGGTTTTGCATCAAATTCGCCGTAAATCGACTCATTAAATGTATTTCAAACACCTATCACAAATGGAAGGCTTGGTTCAATCGAGGTGGGGTGGAATTTTCAGGTCATTTACAAAGATTTTTTAACGGACGTTGCGCCACACACCTTCTAACCGTTCTGCCCCGGTTGAAACGTAGCTCACCGGAACACCAATCCAGTTTTCGATACGCTGAACAAATTGCTCACAGACTGGATCGAGGTTGTTTTTTGAATCAACAACCTGTTGCCATCCTTGTGCGAATTCGATCACGGGTTCGATGTTTTCCCAAGCGACAGCTGTCATGGGCCAGCCGTTCATTAACTCTCCGGTGCGTTTATCTTTGTAAGCAGTTACCAGTCCGATATCTGTGAGGCCACTCAAAACATCAGACTTCATGAGAGCCAGGCTTTGATAACCATTCACGCAGGCCATGTAACGAAGAGCGACCAGATCAAGCCAACCAATGCGCCGAGAGCGGCCTGTGGTGGAACCAAATTCATGTCCGCGCTCACGGATTCCCTCTTCGAGTGCACCTGTCAGTTCACCAGGGAATGGGCCATGCCCAACGCGGGTGGCGTAGGCTTTAGTAACACCAATAATGTTTGCAACTTTGGTAGGTGGCATTCCAATCCCGCCTGGGCAAGAGCCAGCCACGAGGTTGCTTGAAGTCACATAAGGATATGTTCCATAAGCGACGTCGAGCAGTCCACCTTGCGCGCCTTCAATCATAACGCGCGCGCCGTCGTTCAGACGATTGTGGACGAGCATGGCCACATCTTTGAGGTAAGGACGCAAGAACTGACACGCTTCCATTGTTTCAGCGAGCGTCTCGGGAGTGAGCCCCTCTGCAAGCGGATGTCCGCTTTGGGCAAAGTGTTCGAGGTATCCGGGAGAAATGCACTCGCCCAATCGGGGTGCATCGCGTTGAGCACGACTCGCATAGGCCGGACCAATCCCTCTGCCGGTTGTGCCAATAGCAGTGCCAGATTGGCTGCGTTCAAATTCGCGTTTGAGATCTTGAGCTTTGTGGGCAGGAAGAATCGCAGTGGCGCGGAAGTCAACGTGCACGCGCTCTGGAGCGAGGTCGAAACCTTGCTCTTTCAGGCGGAGAATTTCATCACGCAGAACGAGCGGATCAACAACAACTCCAGCTCCAATTGCAACCTCACACTGAGGATGAAGAACGCCCGAGGGGAGTAAGTGGGTTACAACCTTGCGTCCACTGACCCATATGGTGTGGCCCGCGTTGTTTCCACCCTGGACACGGCACACGAGGTCGGCATCCTGCGCAAGCAAATCAACAAACTTGCCTTTGCCTTCATCGCCAAATTGAGCACCAAGAATACAGGTAGCTTTGCCGGACACGAGCATTGAACGCATGGGTGTAACTCCTTCGGGGCAAACTAAGAACGCCGCACGGTATCGCACCCGAGCAGGGTGGGCAACCAGACGGCGTTCGAGAGAGTGCGGGCGCAATTTCACCTTGAAGAGGCGGTCAACTTCTTACGCGCTGCTCTGAGAGACTCAATCATTCAAAATCGCATTTTGCCGCAACGCAGGTGGGGCAATCTTCTGCAGCTGCGTCGCCCAATTTGATGCTGATGCCACTTGGATAGGTTGTAGTGTCGGCACCAAAGTCGATCTCATAGCTCTTAACTAAGGCATCGGCCTTGAAGGTTGAGCCCGCTATTTTGCCACTCACAGGAGTGCAAGCGTTGTCGTTTGCACTCTTGAAATCATAGGTCAGGTCAGTGAATGTGGTTGTCACTTTGGTGTTTTCGGCTGAAACCACCGATTGAATGGTTCCTGCTGTAATCACTTTCTTTTCAAGCTCGCCTGAAGTCGCGTTGCGTTTGACCTTCACAGTTAGGTTTGGCTGGGTTGTAACTTCTTTGATGCGTTCAACGGTAGTTCCGTTTGGTTTTTTAAGAGTAATTGTGCGCGTAATTTTATTTTCGATCTCTTTTTGATACGTGAAATCTGTGTCGGTGGTTGTTGCAAAGCTCACCTTACGTGTTCCGGTGGTTTTCATGGTGCGGCCAGTCAGGGTTTTTCCGCCTTTGCTGACACTCATCACACGAGTTCTATTTTCAGTTTCAAGCAAGCTAGTTGAATTTAAATCAGCACCGGTTTTGCCTGCGTCTTTAAATTTGAAGTGTGCTCCGTTTGTGCAAACTGCATTGGCTAGATTTTGTGGCGTCCAAACTCTGGTTAATGTACCCGTACCAGAGAGATCAGACTTTACAGCATTGCCAGAGTTGGGGATTCGCCCGCGTTTTTCGCTGCTGTCTGGTTTTCCAGCGATGTACGTCAGCACAATAGTCACTTTGCCTGCCTCGGGATCGTTCTCGGTGCATGTGCGAGTTACATTTCCGGAGCTTTTCGTTTTGCTGGGAGCTGCCAATGCTAAGCTCGAAGCAGCTCCACCGGAACCAGATTCATTGAGAGAGCTCGCGAGTTCGTCCATGGTATCGCTCTGATTTTCAGCAAGTGCTGCGACATCTTGAGTAATGTCACCTGTTGAATCCTTCAGAAAGCCATTGAGTGCATCGGCCGCGTCGGATGACTTTTTTCCGCAGCCCCAAAACAATCCCACAAGAGCGAATGTTGAGATCAAAGCATTTCTTTTCATGGGTTCTCCGAAAAAGTTGTTCACGGCAAAAGAGCCAGAGTCAGTTTATCAAACCCTCTGTTCGAGGACGCTGGCCGTGTGCAGTCATGTGCGTTAGATTGGTGACACACCGAGACAAGGAGTTCCCACATGGACATCCGCCAGCAGGAATTTGCTGTTGCCTATGCGTCTGGCGACTTCGAGAACGCAGAACAATTGATTGTTGAGGCGTTGGCCGAGCATCCAGACGACTCTGGATGGCTCAATCAGCTTGGGCTTCTGTATTTTGCACAAGGACAATACTCTGATGCGCTTGCAGCGTTCGACAGAGCGATTTGTAGTGATCCCCACTTTTTAGAGCCATTGCTCAATGGCGCCATCGTTCTCTCTGATTTGGGTTATTACGACGAGGCTGCGCAGCGTTTCGAGGCTGCGCGTTTGCTCGATGCCTCAACGCCGTCACAGGCGGGTGCCATGGGGGCATCGACCGCTCCGCCACCTCCCTTAGGGCAGTTGCCTGCCTCGCTGGGTGTGGCCATCGGTCGCGCCGCAGCTGAGAAATATTTGAATCTTTCTGATTCCCTCATGGAGCTCAATTTATTTACGCGCGCTCAGGAAGCTGCGGAAGAAGCATGTCGGCACTACGATAACGCACGTGGGCGTCTGCAACTCGCGCGCACCTACCTCGCACAAATGCAACCTGATAGAGCACTTTTTGAAATTGAGAATGCAAGGCGACACGATCCTCGTTTCGTAGAGCTGCATGTCTTCAGTGCTCTGTTGCATCTTGTGCGTGATGAGCGACCACAAGCCCTCGACGCTCTGACGCGTGCCGAAATGCTTGCAGATACCACCGCCTTGGGGCAGGTTCTCCGGCAAGGCTTCGCCAGTCAGAGTGGCATCATGCACTGAAGGAGAAAAGTCGCGTGTCTCGATTGCCTTCCAACTCTTGGTTGGACCTATTGCCCAAATATTCTTTGTTGAGAAATGACGATCGCAAGTCGCGTTTGCGCGCTGCTGGTCGCGAAGTTTTTGATTTTGGTATTGGTGATCCGCAGGAAGAAACACCAGCATTCATTCGCAAAGCTTTGGCTGATCATATTCCCGCAGTGAGTCAATATCCTCTCTCGCAGGGTTCACTTGATTTTCGCGCGGCATGCGCAAAGTGGTGCTTTAATCGACTCAACGTCAGCATTGACCCTGCCACTCAAATTATTTCAAGCAACGGCAGCAAAGAAGCTATTTTTCACATTCCGCATGTTTTGCTTAACAGTGCGAGTGCGAGAAGGCTTGTTCTTTTTCCGGATCCTGGTTTTCCTGTTTATCGCAGTTCTACTTTGCTTTCGGGTGGTGTTCCTTATCAGTACACACTGAAACCCGAGCGCGGTTATGTTTTTGAACCCGAGACAATTCCTCTCGATCTTCTCGCGCAGATTGCGGCTGTCTGGATCTCATATCCGCACAATCCAACCGGCGCTCTCCTGCCTCGCCAAGATGCTGAGCGAATTTACGCATGGGCGCTTGAGAACGATGTGGTTCTCCTGTCAGACGAATGTTACGTCGACATGTATTTTCCAGGAAGTGAGCAGCCAGTTTCACTCCTCGAAGTTGCTGCACAAAACGATTACAAGAATTTGATGGCATTTTTTAGTTTGAGCAAGCGTTCTGGCATGACTGGCTACCGTTCAGGATTTGTTGCCGGTGATGCTCGTTTGGTTGGGGCTTTTGCGAAATATCGCCCCAATGTTGGTGTGGGAACCCCCGAGTTCGTTCAACGCGCAGCCATCGCTGCATGGGGCGATGATGCCCATGTGCATGAGCGCAATTCAATATTTGCGCGCAAGCGGCATATCATGGATGCGTTTTTGTTAAAGAACGGATTCAGTGTTTTGCCTTCAACTGCAACTTTTTATGTCTGGATAGATGCACCTCATGGTTATGCGAGTGGTGAGGAGTATTGCGAAGCACTTGCACAAGCGACAGGTATTGTGGCTACCCCAGGCGATGCCTTGGGTGACAGTTCGAAAAAATGTTTTCGCCTCGCACTCGTTCCAACTGCTGAGAAAATTGAACAGTGTGTTGCTCTTTGGCAACAAGCAATCGATTCAAGCGTGTTACGTAAAGGATAAATTTTCATGCCAAATACCATCGCCCCCGAAAAGCTGAACGAATGGAAACAAACGATTGCTGCCGCATGGAACGACCCGGAGCAAATCAAAAATGCCAAAACTCAACAAACCTTGGTTGCTATTCTGCGCGCTCTTGAGCACGGCCTACTGCGGGTTGTCACTCCGCTCGGAACAGAAGCAACACACACCCACGCGCCACTCAATGGCGACCTGCGGAGTTGGGATGTCCATGCTTGGGTGAAGCAAGCTGCGCTTCTGACGCTGCGTTGGCGTTCACCACGGATGTCAACAGGTGTGTCTGTGTATGCAGGCGAGCAATCTGTTTCTCAAGGCCGTATTCACGGCGATGCTCTGGTATTTCATGATAAACTCGACACCCGCTCCGATCACGCTGAAATGCGCGTGCGTGTCGTGCCACCTGGTGTGATTCGAGAGGGTGCGTACATGGCCCCAGGTGCAATCTTGATGCCAGGTTATGTGAATATTGGTGCCTTTGTGGGCGCCGGAACCATGGTTGATACCTGGGCTACGGTTGGTTCATGTGCGCAAATTGGCGCCAATGTGCACTTGGCTGGTGGAGTTGGGATTGGCGGAGTGCTTGAGCCTGCCAATGCGCGGCCTGTGATCATTGGCGACAATGCGTTTGTGGGAAGTCGCGCAATTGTGGTGGAAGGTGCAGTTGTGAGCGCAGGCGCTGTCTTGGGAGCGAATGTTTGCATCACAGCAACCACCCCCATTTACGATGTCACCTCGCCTGAGCGTGTGGAATACCGTGGGTATGTGCCTCCGAATGCTGTGGTTGCTCCGGGAACTCGAACAAAATCTTTTCCGGGCGGTGATGTGCAGTTGCAATGTTCGTACATAATCGCTTGGCGCAACGATAGAACTGATTCTAAAGTCAGTCTCAATGAAGTTCTGCGCGAAACTGGCATTGCTGTATAAGCGTGGCAGAAAACACTCACCACGTGTGGCTAATGTGATGATTTATTCACTCTGTTGAGAATAACCTCACGCGCGCGAACTGTTGGCCCAAGATTTTCGAGAAGCATCTGTGTGCCAAGAATGCGTCTGTTGAGGAACATCAGTTCGGCTGGTGGTGGACGCAGGAGTGTGGCCTTTGCAAAACTGAGAATTTTGCCTTTCAGGCGTTTGGTGAGCTGACATTGATTCCAGGAAAAATAATTGTGCGTGAATGGCTCGCAAGTCACAGCCATCATCTGAACGAACGAATCACGAGCTTGCTCTGAGTCGGTGGCAAAAAGTAATTTCATTTTTTCAGCCACCTGGATGATGTCTTTTTTGCTTCCAGAAAGACATGCCAAACAAAGATCTCGGTAGTTTTCACGCAACGTCAAGTTCAATTCTTCGGTGGCACCGAAGTCCAGCAAACAAAGCTTTCCATTCGGTGTTACGAGGAAATTTGCCGGATTTGGATCGGATTGAATAAATCCATTTTCAAAGATTTCAAAAAAGAGCAGTTCAAGCATTGAGAGTCCGAGTTGGTCGCGGAGTATCTCTTTTTCTTGATTCACATCTGGAGCGCCCTCACGCGACATCCAATCTTTCAAATTTACGCCTTCTATCCATTGGGAGACGAGCAAGCTCTCGTTACATAGTTCCGGAAAAACTTCCGGAACTATGAGCGAGTCGAAGCTTTTAAGTTTTTCGCGATAAAATATATAAAAGTCTCTTTCTTTTGCGAAGTTTAACTCCTGCAGAAAGAGCGATTCCACACGCGCAAAAAGTTCGTCGTAATTTGCTTTAGCTGGGAGAACATTGGCTAGGAGCAAAACGCGTCGGATATTTTCAAGATCAGATCGCACGCTTGCTTCGAGCCCTGGATAGCGAACTTTCACTGCCACAAGGGTTCCATCGTGCAGCTGAGCTCGGTGCACTTGCCCAATGCTTGCCGCATGAATCGCAGTTTCATCGATGCTTGCAAAAGGCCATGGTCCGTCAAGAGCTTTCTCAATGAGCGGTTTGATTTCGTTCCAGGGGCGCGAAGTGGCGTTCGATTGTAGTCGCGAAAGCGCGTCACGCCAGGGTTTGGGCAGAACAGAATCGTCAGCGAGGCTGAGAAGTTGTCCCATTTTCATAGCAGCACCCTTGAGGTCATCCAGGCCACGAGCCAAACGGAGTGCTGCAGCACTTTCCAGAAATTCTTCTGCCGGTGTGCCTGCGAGAGTGCGTTTAATTTTTTCCGAGCCTGCCCGCACCGCGGTGCTCCCGAGAGTTCGAAGGAGAGAAAAAGCTCTTTTTCGTGAATCCGAACCTTTGTTCAAGAGTTGGTCACCCGCATCAAACGAGTTTGAAAAGTTTCTCAAAGCGAAGAGCTTTCATACCACTTTGTACTTTGGGAAGCGCGTTTTGAATTGTGACTTCTTTGCGCAGCACTTCAGGTTTGAGCCGGAATGCTACGAGTGCTCCATAGCCAAGTACACCATCAATCTGGCAAGCAGCGAGGTCAATCACGATGTTTGGCTGATTCTTACCATGACACAAATGACTCAGCTTGTTTGGCAAAGCACTCGCAGCTGTTTCGTCGAGGTGGCCATCGAGCGTGAGCACCAGTTTGTCGCCTGTCTCTGCACAGCTTAAGTTCATCTTGCCACTCCGTCAGACAAGGTTTGAAGACACTTCTTATTCAACCGCTAGCGTGGCAGAGCGTCAAGCTCGGCATGATGATCAATTGCATCAGTCTGTTCGGCTGTGTCATCATGCGAGGCGGCAGAATGTGCCGATGGTCGCCCGCAGGAGTGAAGAAATATGTTTGTCAGTCGGTCGGTGTCCGTTCTCAAGTTGGCTGCTTTATCTTTAGGTGCGACCGCTTTCACGGGTTGTCTTTCCGCGGGAGTGCGCTCGGCAGGTTCTGAGTTGCCCGAGGCTGGTACACGGTTCGGCGACGGACAATTGAGCGTGTCAGTCAAGCATAATTGCAGCGAGCGTTGTGAAACAGTGAGCGCCAAATTTGAAAATCTCACCGGATCACCGATGGAAATTATAGTAAACCAGTCGAGGCTGAAAAGAGGCGCAGAGAAATTCGCCATGAAGAGGCAGGGAGAGCAAACTGGAAATTTGAAGATTCCGGCAAAAGGAAGCGTCTCGGCCGATTTCGCACCCTATTCAGCTGCTAATGGACGACGACTCAGTTATATAGCTCCGAAATCGGTCTGGTGTTCGATGAAAGTCGATGCAGCCTGTAAGAATTCAAGTGAAGCAGATGCAAATTGTGCGGGATATGCTCGTTCGTACTTTGATGTTTACACTGAAGCAGGTGGATGGATTGTTCTGTCTTTCGCTTATAAAGTTGGTGACAGGCAGGAGTTCGTCCAAAGTCCTGCCCCTGAAACAATGGGCAGAGGTCCTGATGTTGTTCCGCGAGAAAATGACCGTGCACCAGCGTTTTTCCGCGAGCCTGATTCAGTTGTCTTTTACAAGATGGAATGCAACGAGAATTGTAGATGCACAGACGTCACAAAGCCACGGCGCTTTTCAGACGACAAACTCAAGCCCGTGATTGAGCCCACACCTTAAATTGAGAAATAGTGAAATGAGCGCGGACGAGAGTCGAAATCTTTGAGGCGCCGTTCAAAACGGAGCAAACACACGACTTCTGTCATGAGATCAGTGTGCACGTTCACCACGAATTGATGCAATCGGTCAAAGACAAACTTTATTCCAAGCCCACCACTTTTGCGGCCATCGATGTCACCTAAATCAAGTGTCCTGTCGAGATATCGCAAGATGGTGTCTTTCTGTAATCGGCCAAAACGATCGCTGACCGAGAGTCCGAATTGCTCTCCGTCGAATGCCCATTTTACTGTGACAAGATCGGTGTGGTCGAGATGAAATTCCGTGCGATGGGGTTGGCCTTTGTAGCGGAAGTTCGCATCAAAGACAGCATTTAATATGAGCTCGTCGAGCATCTCTGAAATGCGTCGTCCGTATTCTTGGAACCGATTGTTTTCAATATTGCCGCCCAAGTATCGAACAAAATCACCAACTCTCTGGATAGCGGCATCTTTGTCGGCATGGCTTAAAATGTCGTGACGAAAGATTTCACATGAACCTTTGATGTATTTTTCGACTCCAAAGATGTCGGAGGTTTGAAACTTGCGAATGATTGTTTGCATGTCGCGAGGTTCAAATTCGTTGTTATTTGAAGCTACAAAACACTGCACTGGTAAGCAATCACGGATGTTGGTTGGCAATTCGCCGATAGGGGAGCGTATGGTTAGGATGATGAGACAATTCGGGTAAAGTTGGCTGAATTTTTCAACAACATCATGATGGCCTTCATCGGTAATAAGAAGGCTTCTGCGATGTGAGATTCGCGATTCACTCATCATTTTAAAGATGTCGTCAGCCGTTGGGCATTCTTCGAGCGCTATCCCAGCTGAGCGAATAATTACGCTCAAATCATTGATGTTGGATTTAGAAAAATCAGGAAGGAACAGAAGAGCGCGCATCTGGGATTTCCTCATAAACAAGACGCCGCCTCGGAAAGCCAAAGGCGGCGTGTCTCATACTTGAATTGTCACAGAGGTTTTTTAGTTTTTCAACGTCAAGCGTGAGAGGAACCAGCAGGTTGGTCGTAATCCGAACTCTTTTGCGTCAAGTTCAGTGCAGGTATACTTTGCCGACTCTTCTTCAGCCTGCAAGCTTCCTTGCCCGCGCGCATGTTTCTTGCCAGGAATAAGCATGGAATCGTAGGGCTTGCCGCAAAGCGCGCCTTGGAAATAGGTATCGAGTCGGCATTGAGCAGCAGGATGGCTATTGCTGATTCGTGTTACTTTCTTCGCATCAGGCGTGTCGAAGCGAGGCTCTGCAGCGCTGCCGAGTTTTGAAAGCAGGTTCGCAAGCGAGAATCCAGCTGCTGCGGTGCGATAGCAAAGGTCGCGGTCGGTTTGAACTGTGTAAGCGTCGTCGCATTTTGATTTCTCGAACTCGCCAATCTGAGCTCGGAATTGAGCATTCACGTCTTTTTGCTCACCCCAGATACGGCGCGCGCAAGTATGTGTTGCGAAATAATCGGATTGTCCTTCATTTGCGGCCCAGCTTGTTCCTTTGAGGGGAAAGCCAGCAAAGTGGTGGCCAAGTTCATGGCAAACGACAAGAGCGAAGCCGTCGGGAGTGACCTCAGGACGACGTGCAAGTCCTCCGTACATGTTGATGATCCAAGAGTTGCCCATCTGCTGAGCCGATGCGTTCACAGTGGAATTAGTCCAAAGGGCGTTCACTCGAATGGTTGCTTTATATTTTGCAGCAGGTTCGTTGTATTGCTTTACGACGCCCTCGATAATTTCTTTGAACTCAGCCTCGGTCATGTTTGCGATCATTTCCTGGTTGTCTTCGAGGTAAAGATCGTTCGGAGGTAAAATGGATGCCTGTGCCGAGGAGGAGAGTCCAGCGATCAGTGCTGCTAAAACCATACGAGTGGAGCGCGACATATAGAATCCTCCGGACACGGTTGTTTCATTTCGATTGGCTCGTCAATCAAGATGCTCCGCCAATTCGGGGAGGTAAACATCACCGAGTTATTATTTTGACTCCTCCGAAAAGGTGTCTACTTTTTAGACGTTTTTATTATTTTTTTGATTTTGTTTTAGACGAAGGCTAACAAGTGGCTGAAATAGACTCGACTTTTGGCTGTTTATCTATTGGCCTTCAACTTGCTTTGTAAGGACGTCGAATGTTTTCGCCCCAAAAAGGAGAGATTTATGCACGCCAAATCGAGAGCCCTACGCTTGTGCTTTGGAGTCGTGACTTTTTTGATAACACTCTCCCCGCAAGGTGCCTTTGCGCGCGGTGACCGGGTGATGGGAGCTGCATCTGAGGGCGCCCAGCTTCACGTAAAGTACCTTGAAAAAATGGAGCGTCTCGATCTTGAACGCAAACAGTGTCGCAAAGATATTGAGCTGGTTGTCAATCCACAATTGGCTCTGATGGATGAGCTGGGAGTCGCGGGGTTGGCAGGGCCAGCAAGGTCGGCCCATGACGAAGGAAAAATGAACAGCCAAGTGCAGCAGCTTCAAAAAATTCAAAGCGATCTTCTCCAACTTGGTAAACTTGTCCAGCAATCGCAAAACAAAAAGGATGATGCGACCCACCAGCGCCATCTCCAGGCATTTGAGCAACGCATGCGTGAATATTCTGTGGTGCAACGGCGTTTGGATAACCAGACAAATTCGATTGTGAATCGTTCCGAAAACGCAGTGACCAATTTCGTCCCATTTGCAAAAGCTGTTCTGCAAATCAAGCGCTCCGAGGCTTGTCAGGGACTGTGGCAAGATCTTCGCCCGCAGTTGCCAAGGAACATGGAGCAGGCACTTCTGAAAAATAGAAACCGCATCAAGGTTCAGGTGGCATCCCTCAAACAGGGGCACCAGAATTTTGCCATCGTAGCAACTCGCCTTCTTGAAAGATTCAAGCCAATGCGAGCTGTCGCCTTGGAAGATGACCTGTCGCTCTGATTCTATTGTTTAACTGCTTGTTCGCCATCACCATGGCTAATGGCGATGAGTAAGACCGGAAAAGTTATCGCTGCCGTAGGCATTAAAATCTGACGCAATCGCATTAGGCTTGCTTCAGCCAGCGCATCAAAGACAGTTTAAAATAAATTTGCGCGAGGAATTTCCTTCAAAAGGGGCGCTGCGGCATCTTTTGCAGAGAGTTGTGGCTCTGTGTCAGAGGGCCAGAGGATGCCGACTTCTGGGTCGTTCCAACGCAAACTTCCTTCGCACTCAGGATGATAAACATCAGTGCATTTGTATGAAAAGAGTGCGGTATCACTGGTGACAACAAATCCGTGCGCAAACCCTGGCGGAACATAAAACTGAGTTTTGCTCTCCGAGTCGAGAAACAAGCCAAACCATCTTCCGAATGTCGGAGATTTGGTGCGCAGGTCGACTGCTACATCCCAAACCTGCCCGGAAACAACACTCACAAGTTTTCCTTGTGTGTGAGGTTTTTGAAAGTGCAACCCGCGCAGCACCCCCTTCTGTGAATAGGAGAGATTGTCCTGGACAAAGTGTTCTTTGATTCCGGCTTCTTGGTAGCGCTGTTGATTATATGTCTCGAGAAAGAAACCGCGGTGATCTCCAAAGATCTTAGGCTCAAGGATAACTAGCCCTTCAATAGGTGTTGTGCGGATTTTCATACTTAGCTCCGTTTTGATTCAGCTGTTTTGATTTGACTCACTAAAGCAGCATGACAAGCACGACAGTTCCGAGAAGCAGCGGGTATCCTGCGAGTCGGACAGCGACCCAAGCCCAATTGCTTTTTTTAAGAGCAACCCAGGCAACCCATGCTCCGTGAATCAAAAAGACGTAGATGAGTGCATGCGAAATGAGCGACAGCTTTTCAAGAATGGCCGGGCTGGTGAGTATGCCCTGCTTTTCAGGTGGCATGAGCTTGTCCATTGCGGGTGCCCAACGAACCAAAAAAGGTTGGCCTGCGATCTGGAATCCCGCCAGGAGCAGGGCGCTGAGGACATTGACCACCACAGGCTGAAACTTAAAGTAAATGCTGTTTTTGACTCGCAACGAAATGAGTCCGAGCACAATAAAAAAAACGGGCTCAATGAGGCTGATAGGTTCAAAGGCACCCAAAATCAGCCAGTTGGCCGCGCACAGGGCGATAGATAAAACGATTGCAAGCACGACCCCAGTTTTCAGTCCTGCCGTGGCATCAGCAATGGCGAAGGCAATAATGGGAAGCAAGGTCATGAGAAGAAAAGTGAGGGTCATCCCAGTCAATCATCCTATGTTCGAAAGCTTCATCTGAGAACGAAAAATCGACGCCTTTGACTTGATCATTCCAAAAACCTACCAGACATTAAAGGTAAAGGCCCGTTTACGGGTTAAAAGAATGTTTTGCATTACTGAAGAGCAAAAAATGAACACTCAAGCACCAGAAACAACCAAGCCTAGTCATTTTATTCGTCAGATCATCGAAGACGATCGCGCTCATGGCAAAAACCAAGGGAAGGTAGTGACGCGATTCCCCCCAGAGCCCAATGGTTATCTTCATCTTGGACATGCAAAATCTATCTGCTTAAACTTTGGATTAGCGCGCGACTACTCGGGCGACTGTCACCTGCGCATGGATGATACGAATCCTACCAAGGAAGAACAAGAATATGTAGATGCCATAAAGCAGGATGTGCGCTGGCTTGGATTTGATTGGCGGGATAAGTTTTTTCATGCCTCCGATTATTTCGGGCAGCTCCACGACTTTGCTGTTGAGTTAATAAAATTGGGCAAGGCCTATGTGTGCGAGCTCACTGCCGAGCAAATGCGTGAGTACCGCGGCACACTCACTCAGCCGGGCAAAGAAAGTCCTTTTAGAAACCGCAGTGTTGATGAGAATATTTCACTCTTCGCAGGCATGAAGAATGGCGATTTTCCAGATAATAGCAGAACACTGCGTCTCAAAATTGACATGAATTCATCCAATATCAATTTACGCGATCCGGTTATCTATCGAATACGACGCGCGCACCATCAGCGCACGGGCGATACTTGGTGCATTTATCCAATGTACGACTATGCGCACTGCCTTTCTGACATGCTCGAGGGAATCACCCATTCGATTTGTACGTTGGAATTTGAAGATCACCGTCCGCTGTACGATTGGATTCTCGAAACTCTTAAAACTCCCTGCCACCCGCAGCAAATTGAATTTGCACGTCTCAATCTAGAATTTACGATGATGAGTAAACGTCGACTTCTTGAACTTGTAGAAGGCAAGCATGTCGAGAGCTGGGATGATCCACGTATGCCAACTATTTCAGGTATACGCAGACGTGGAATTACTCCTGAGGCGATCCGTAATTTTGCGGAACGTGTTGGCGTCACGAAGAAAAATACCACAATAGAAATTGAGCTTTTTGAAAGCACTGTGCGCGAAGATCTCGATGCAAATTGCGCAAGAGCAATGGCGGTGATTCAACCTCTAAAGCTCGTTTTGACGAATTTTTCCGAAGGCCATGAAGAGTGGATTGATTGCTCTTGGCACCCCAAAAAGCCCGAAATGGGCTCAAGAAAAGTTGGATTTTCTAGGGTCGTGTATATAGAGCAAGATGACTTTATGGAGGTTCCTCCAAAGGGATTCCATCGCCTTGTTCCTGGCGGAGAAGTGCGTCTACGTCACGTGGGCATTATCAAATGCGAAGAGGTCATCAAGAACTCTGCAGGTCAGGTCACTGCTCTGCATTGCACCCTCGATCCCGAGACTCGCACTGGAATGTCTGGGTCCAATCGTAAGGTGAAGGGAACCATTCATTGGGCCAGCGAGCAGCATTCATTTCCTGCAACTGTGCGTTTGTATGATCGCCTTTTTACCGTTCCCAATCCGGCCGACATTGACGACTGGAAAGCAACCTTAAATCCAAAGAGTCTTGAGGTTGAGGAGCAATGCCTTGTTGAATCGAGTTTAAAAACTGCGCCCGCGATGACTCGATACCAGTTTGAAAGAGTTGGTTACTTCTGTGTCGATTTGCATTCTGCAACGCAAACACGTCCTGTTTTTAATCGTATTATCACCCTGCGCGACACGTGGGCAAAAACTCAAGGGACAGCAGGCGCATGAGTGCGTTCAATCAAAGAATTCCTTTGTTGGGAGTTTTCTCTTTTGGAGTGAGCGCTTTTTGTGCGAGCCCCTCGCACGCACAGGGCCCATGGAAGGAAACAATTCACGACGAGGGAATTCGTGTCTTTAAGCGCTTGCGTCAAGGAAGTGCGTACGAAGAAGTTCGCGCCGAAGCGCGGCTTGCAGGAAAAGTCGAAGATTTTTTGCCATTCTTCAGCGAGCCGTCCAACTACAAAAAATGGGTTTACGGCACACTTGAGAGTGAAATTGTAAATCGGAGCAATCCATTCGATTTCATTTTCCTGGGTGTTTTCAGGATTCCCTGGCCATTCGAGAATCGCGAATTGGTGAGTCGGATTGAAATTTCGCGCGATGTTGCATTGAATGCGATCACAGCAAAGCTCAATCATGCTGATTCCTCGCTTCCAGTGAACAAGGAAAATGTGCGTGTCACGCGCTTTGAAAGTTTATGGAAGGTTCTTCCTGCCGAAGAAAAAAAGGTAGATTTGAGTATTGAAATGTATGTAGAACCAGGAGGGAAACTCCCTCCTTTTATTGTGAATTTGGTTCTCTCGCGTATTCAACTGTGGTCTATCAAGAATTTGCGGAAGCAAATTTCAGCGCCTTAACCAGCTTCTGCTAAATCAATGACCTGCTGCCCTGTCCAGCGGAACATGTACACGGTGACGTCATCATCGAGCTCTTGCTCGCGCGCCGCTCCAAGAACGAGTTTTGAGAGTTCCTCGACACAAGTCTTGGGAGCCTGATTCGCTTGAATCATTTTTCGCAAAGATCTGGAGCTCAAAATCTGCTGGCCATTGTTAACATTCTCAAGCAACCCATCGGTGTACAAGAAAACCGAATCGCCAGGCAGTAGGGTTTGGCTTGCATATCCGAATGAAGCAACTTCAGAGAATCCAAGAAGCGAACCACTGCAAGGCAGGGTGCTCACGCGTTTGTCAATGTCATTAAAAATATATGGAGGTGTGTGCCCAGCGCTCACAATTCCCAACTCTCCAGAGTTGAGATCGAGGCATGCAAAACACATGGTCATAAATCGATTGGTGCGAGTGCCTGCCGAGAAAACCGCGAAATTGCCAATTTCAGAGAGTTCTCTCAGGCTATCTTCAATACTCATGTTTCCTTTGTCAGATTTGTCGAATTCTCTTTTCAGATGCGACTGAATTGCGCCGCTGACAACCGCGGTAAGCAATGCTGATGGAAGTCCGTGGCCCGTAACATCTCCAACAAAAGCATAGAGCCGGTTATGATTTTTGTCGTAATGATGATGGAACCAATCGCCCCCGGTTTGTGAGGCAGGTTCGTAGAAATATGCGATGTGGGCAGTTGGCACTTCGATAGGATTTGGAAGAAGAGCGTCTTGTACTGCTCTTGCTGCTGAAAGCTCCGCGTCAATTCTTGCCTTTTCCTCCTTCGAAATAGCAAGAATAAAGTTCTGATACGCGATGGCTGCCTGCGCTGCCAATGGCGTTACAACACGCTGCGACCTGGCATCGAAAAAGTCACTCACTTCCGCGTTTGCCAGATAGCAATAGCCGTATATTTTTTCCTTAAATGGAAGCGGCACTATCATTGCCGAGCCGTCGCAGGCGGGATGGGGCGTTCTCCATGCCGAAGGTCGGATGCGGGGTTCACGTTTCATTTCCTGAGCACACTTTTCAAGAAACCATTTGTCAATGCCAAGTGCAGGATTAAGGCCAGCTGCGAGGTCGTTAATATTACTACCGCGCGCTCGTACAGGTTTAAGTTCACCATTTTCATAGATAAGCAAGATTCCGTATTCCACGCCTGTGCAATTGCACATAGCATCGAGAACCGCATCAAACAGCGGTTCCTTTTCATTGAGTGAACTCAAATTTAAGAACACCTGCAAAAGAGAGTCGAGTTCAACTCTGTGGCGCATAACCTCAGTTTTTGTGCTGCTACTGTTGCCACTCGAAGTGGTGTTGCCGGAGCGCGGGCTGCTCCGTGAGCCTGTGCTGATTTGTCGTTCCTGGCGCGAGTCGGCGATCATTTGTGCTCGAAAAACACCTCGATCGCATTTATCGACAAAGAACAAAAATTGTCTTTCAGAAAAATATTCCCGGCACATACGATAAACGACAGTTGCATATTCAGGATCGTCGTCTACTACAAGACTCGCAAGGTTCAATCGAAGTTCCTGAACAACTGCTGGAAGACGGTAATACTGAGCTTTTTCTATGCTTTTTTGGGCCAACCATCGCCCAATCAGTTTGGCACCCGATCGATAGAGCAATTCTCCAGTCACAAAAGTTGTTTTGGGAAGAAGAAGCCTGGCTGAGAAGATTTGATAGATCCAAGCTAAAGCGAGAGCTGGAAGAGCTGCAATGGGACGGTTCAGGCGCACATAGCAGAGCGCTAAAAGTGCGGGTGTAAATACACAGTACGCCGGTCTATGGGTGTGCTTCACGACAGCACGGAATGCTTCTTGCAGAAAAGGAAGCGCTGAGAGAGGATCGTCGCGGAGCAAATTCAATTCACCCAATGAGATGTATGCATAGCAACCATCGAGTGTGTCGAAGCCGTCGGCTCGATTTGCCTGAGCCGCCTCTGTGACAATTTTTTCATATCGCGCGAGTTCTTCAGCGTTCTTTGTCAGAAGGTAATGACGAAGCACGGCGTCGAGAATTGTCGGGGTTTGTTTGATTCTGAAAATCAGATTTGTGTATTGAGATAACAATGCATACGTTTCCCCATTGCCGAGTCCATATTGGTCAATCTGAATGAGGGCTTGCATGGTGAGCACTCGATAGAACGATTCCCCTGCTGTTTCCAATAGCTCTAACGCCTGAAGATTTCGAGCGTGCGCTTCGCGCAGGCGTGCGCGCGGGAACTCATTCAAATATCCCCAAGTGAAGAGCAAAAATGAACGTGCAATAGGATTTGGGTGTTGTTCAAAATAATGCAGAGACGATTTAAAAATCTTGTTCGATGTTTTTGCAAACCCAAACACTCCCAACACAACAGCCCAATAACCAAGTAACATTGCGCGGTATTCGTTTGGTTCAGTTCTCAAAATTCTGAACGTATAGAGCATCTGATTGCCAATGGCACAGATAGGCCTTGAGAAGAAAAGCGCAACCTGTAAACTCAGGAGCATCTTAAAGAATATTTCTTCTTGCCGTGACGAAAACTTTTTTGTTGCTCTGCCAAAAAATGGCCAGAGAAGAACACCAATGGCGAATGGTATAATTAACAGAACAATCGTGAAAAAAGATTTCAGTTCACTTGTTTCAATTTTTCTTTTGAGTAATTTTGCGCCTTGGGTTCCTGCTTCAATGCTGTCTCGATATCGAAAGAGAGTGAGGTTGCATTCGCAGAGTTTTGAAAGAACTTCCGTTTTGTGGATGTCGTCTTTTATATAATCGAGAAGAGTCGTGTAGAGATCAACGGCTCCCACTGGATCTTCATTGAGTACACGTGCGTCGCCTAAAAGCTCTGTAATGAGGATAAATTCGTTAATGAGTTCGGGTGTATCAGTAAATGCTTGTGGCAGAAGTTGATGCGCTGTTTGAGCGTATTCAAGCGCCTTCTGATAAGCAAAAACTTTGAGGGCCAGGCGTCCGGCACTCAATAAAATACCACGAGCCCAGGTCGGGTCGCGCTGTGGACGACCATTTTTGAGATGATAGGCTAATTCAAATGGCTCGGTGGCCATGCGCCTTGAGCCTACTACCTTCTCATCTTCGAGCATTTTTTTGTGCAGCCAAACTGCATAGCCATGGTGACAATCGGTGCGCAATTCGTGTCCGGCCATTTGATAGGCTGCTTCGCGAACTTTGTCGTGCACGAAGGTCAGAGAGTCGCGTCCAAAGTAAATGAGATGCTTCTCAGAGAGCTCGCTGAGCGACCGGAGCAAAGGATTATTGATTTCACGCTCTCTCAATAAAAAATCAATTGCGCCAAGGTGAACCTCATTTCCAATTACACTTGCGACCAAAAGAAGTTGGCGGCTGTCTTGGTTGAGTTCGCCAATGCGTTCTGAAACCAACGATGCAATTCCGTGAGAGAGAGAGGCACTTTGTGCCTTTGCAGAGTCGAAAATCCAGTTTTCGCCAGTTTCGTTGGGTCGATAAATTTCTTTGGTGAGGCAAAAAGTGAGATATTCTCGAACGTAGAAAGGATTCCCCTGCGTGAGGAGATACGTCATCCGTTCAAGTAGTGTGATTTGTGTGCCGGTTTCGTCGAGGAGGTTTTCAACAAGAGCATTCGATTCTTCCTCGGTGAGAGGCCCGAGCTGAACATGCGCCTGAGGCCCTTCATGTTGGAGAATTCTCTGATGCAAAGGATGTTCCTGAGATACCTCGTTGCTGCGATAGGAGCCGAGCAAAAGTAATTTTCCGAGTTGTCCTTTGCGTGCACGAGCCGAGATAATCTCAATAACGGCAAGGCTTTCAGGATCAGCCCATTGTAAGTCGTCTAGAACCAAAACCAATGCCGTGTCGCGGGAGCCAAACTGCACAAGTAAATCAACTAAACCCTCAATGAAGGCACGTGATTCGTCTTCGAATTCCTCGGAGGGTAGCTCATTTGTAAATGTGAAAATATCGCGCAGGGAGATGAGTCGTTGGGTGAGGAGACGCAGGCGTGCTCCGAGAACAACCCCCACAGAGCGTGCCCAGCTTTTCATCTCTGAATCCGCTTCCAGGCTCAGTTCTCGCATGTAACCATGAATGATTGAAAGAATTCCCGAGAGTGGCACATTTCGTTCAAATTCTGAGAATTTGCCAATCAGTGTCCGTACACCCTTTTTGGAGGCTTCTAGTCCGACCTCAAAACACAGTCTTGATTTACCAGCCCCGGAAGGTGCTCCGATGAAAGCACAGCCACCACGTTCACTGAGAGCATCATCCAATTGAAGCAAAAGCTTTGAAATTTCTGCTTTTCGGCCAACAAATAGAGTCTTGTTGTTGAGTTCACGGAGACGATCTTTTTTTCCCAAGGCGAAGTAATTTATTTTATTGAAGTTGTGCAGCTGCTCAAGACACTCTTGCAGGTCGTAGGCAAGCCCGCGCGCAGTAGCGTATCGTTCATCAGGATTTTTGCGCAGAAGTTTGTGAACAATCTCGCTGAGTGATTCTGGAAAATTAGGAACGATCTCTGCGAGTGGCAGTGGAACGGCATTGAGTATTTTTTCGAGAAGAGCTTTCGGAGTTGATTCTTCAAACGGCGGATGCCCACAAGCAACTTCATAAAGAGTTGCGCCCAAAGAATAAAGGTCTGCCTGTTCTTCTCGCTTTGCCTTAATGAAGCCACTTCGTTCCGGTGCTAGATAAGGCAGAGTAGCCAAAGCATGGGCAGAACGGCTCAAAAACTCGCTGCTGCTCACCAAGGCTGCCTGACCAAAGTCAAGGTACACGGGCTCGTTGTGTCCCAAATCTCGAAAACCGATGTTCCCTGGCTTTATGTCACCATGCATGAGGCCGGAGGTATGCAAAGCGTCGAGCCCCTCAGCGAGTGCATGTGCAAGTTTTAGCCAGATCATCGGATTTCGATAATCTTTGCTCTGAGAGCGCATTGAATCATGGAGTGAACCACCCGGCAGGTACTCTTGCACGAGAACGCTCATGTCATTGTCAACGAGCAGCTCAAAGGCCCTCACCACTCCGTTGTGATGAATCTGCGCAAGAGCTTCTGTTTCGCGTTTAATGCGGGCATGAAGTTCGAGGATGGGTGCGTCTTGAGATGTGAGATCAAAATATACTTTCAAAGCAACTTGTTTGCCGCTTGATTCGAATTGATGATCTCGCGCGAGATAAACTTCACCGCTTCCCCCCACTCCGAGGAGGGAGACAATTTCAAATCGGTTGCTGCAAATTCTTTGTCCGACGCTCAGACGCTGCATGAAAGCCTCCTACTTAGAGGGGGGTATCGGGTTCTTTCAGGTGAGGCGAGATGGGTTAAATTTTCCGCCAAAAGAGCTGCTATGCGTTTGGCAGTGTTTATTTCCAATTCGACCTTTCCTTTTTGGCAAGGCTGGCCGAGTTGACTTCCTGTTTGAAGATTAAGAAGGTGAGGAAAAGTTTACCGTTCATCTATTAAAGGAGATTTGCATGAAATTGTCTCTTTGCGCGCCCACAGTGGCTATTGCTGCTGGCTTTTTGTTTGTTGCCCCAGCCTTTGCTGCTCCCAAAAAATCAACCAATGCGGTTTCAACCGCAACGCATCCAGGCACTTTGGTTGCAATGGGTGGCCAAGGAAGTTTGGGAAGTTCCTCGGGTTCGAATAGTTCTTACGTTGGCGTTCAATTGTTTCCATTCTCCATGACCAGCGCGAAGGTCAAAGTTGGAAACACGAGCGTTGACACTCCCTCAACATCATTCCGCACCATGCCAAAGCAGCTCGAATTTTATGGCAACTTTGGTTCGTGGGTTGTTCGCCCGACGCTCGATCTTGATCTTAATATCGATGGAAACGCCGTTGAGGAGAACACTTCATACTTAGGTATTGGTTATATGCTTTCATCGAATCTTGAAGTGGGAGCTGTTGTTGGCATTGAAAGCAAGTCAACAGAAACTGCCGATAAAACAAAGTTGGTCAGTAGTGAAATTCTTATAGGTCCAAGCGCTTTTTACTTCACAGAAGTTGCCGGAATGCAGGCTGAATTCGAAGGTCGTTTGTTCTTAGTCCTTGGTTCTGCTGAATCCACCAAAGACAACACCACAACAACAACTGTCGATACCAGCGGTTTTGGCTTTGAAGCAGCGGCAAATGTGGTGCGCGAGCTCAGCAGTGGCCTCGAGTACGTAGGCAGTGTGAAGCTTGGCTATGTCGACACAACCAATAAAGCTGACAAAAACAACGAAATCTCAAACAGTGCATTTGAATTCAAGATCATTCCAGCAGGGTTGCGCTTCAAATTCTAAGACGCGCAACGAGGGTCAGCCATCCTAAGATCATCATAAGGCCCCCGAGTGGTGCAACCGCACCCAGGGGGCTTATTTGCAGCAGAACCAAGGCATAAAGAGCGCCTGAAAAAATGATACAACCTGCCAATAGTAAATAGAGTGCCAAGACTGGGATTTTTGCTTTCGCACCGCCGCTGATTTCTTCATTCGCGTCGCTGGCCTGCAAACTCAAAAGCAGGCCAAGAACAGCATGCACAAGTAAATACATGGTCGCTGTTTTCCATGTTTCCAATTGCTGGGCAGAGCGTATTTCTTTTAACGCGTGCGCCCCAAAAGCTCCCAAGGCAACCCCACAGGCTCCGAGCAGAGCAAACCCACGCGGTAACCAAGATTTGAGGGTGTTGGATGTGTTCGATTTTTCCGTGTTCATAGTTCAGGCTCCCGAATGTATTGGGCTTTTCTCTCTCGATTTCCCTCTTGCCGCAAGTCCCTCTCCGTGATTTGATAGAGGTTCTTTCGAACGAGGAATTTCAATGTCTTTGATTGTATCGCGATTGCTTTATGTTCTGAACGACAAAGCCTTGCGCCATCAGATTTTTCGCTTCGTCGTGACCGGGTTTCTTGGTTTGTTCACAGACGTATCGGTGTACCGAACTCTCGTGGCGCTGAATGCTCACGTGACACCGGCCAAAGCCATTGGCTGTGTGATGGGAACTGTTGTTGTTTTTTTCATCAACCGCTCCTGGACGTTTTCCAGTCGGCAGGCTTCAATGTCTCAGGTACTGCGCTTCGTTGCTTTTTACGGAACGAGCATCACCATAAACACCACACTCAACACTCTTGGCCTCGGCCTCTTGCCTGATCCTTGGCAGGTGGCTTTTGTCTTTGCCACCGGAGTGTCGACGGTGATTAACTTCCTCGGCTCAAAGTTTATCGTCTTTAGGCCTGTTACATCACCCGAGGTTGAGGCAAGCCCCGATCTTGCGTGAATTGAGTCCGGAATAATTAACTTTCAATTTGAATCGAGATTGCGCCGGTAGCTCACAAGGTAAAGAGGTCTGGCTTTTATTTCGTCGTAGATACGAGCGACGTATTCGCCGAGAATTCCAATCCCCATGAGAATTGCGCCTCCCACAAGGCAGAGCAAAGTCATTATCGATGCCCATCCGCTGTTGTAGGGAATGCCCACATCGCGAAAAAAGAAATGAATAAACGCAACAAAAAGTGCATAAATCCCAACTGCAAAGCCAACAAAGGCAGTGAGAACCCCAACCACCAAGCTGACACGTAGGGGGAGTGGACTGAAGCTTAATGCAGCCGTCCAGGCGAAGGTTAACATTTTTCTCAGCGGATATTTTGTTTCACCCGCAGCACGCGCGTCGCGCTTGTAAGAAACTGCTGTTTGGGCAAAGCCCACCCAAGCCACCATGCCACGCAGGAATCGGTGAGTTTCACGCATTCTCAATAGGGCATCGAGACACTCACGTGAAATCAGGCGAAAGTCGCCCGCATCCACCGGGAGATCTGGATGCACGAGTTTTTTCATCAGCCGGTAAAAAGCCCAGGCAGTGAATTTTTTGAAGGATGTTTCACCGACTCTTTCTTCACGTTGGCCGTAAACAACATCGTATCCTTCGCGATATCGGGCAAGCATTTCATGAACAATACGGGGAGGATCTTGGAGGTCGGCGTCCATGATCACAACTGCATCACCCTTGGCCACATCTAGGCCTGCCGTAACAGCAGTTTGGTGGCCGAAGTTTCTTGCAAAACCGAGCAAGCGCACTCGCGAATCTGTGTTGGCCCAATCATCAAGCAGAAAAAGGGTTCGATCGAGGCTGCCATCATTGATGAATATGTACTCAACCGAACAAGGAAGAGTGCTCGCAAAAGCTTCGAGTTCTTTGCGCAGCAGAGGCAGAACCTCTTCTTCATTGTAACAGGGAATGACAATTGAAAGCAGTGCAGGATTATTTCTTGCCTTGAGAATGTGAACTGTATGCGACACTGTCTGACTCCACGGCCGGAATTTTAGAATTCAAGTTCAAAAACATCGTAATGGCCGCCACCCATTCCGAAGTTTCGGTATGCTTCTTGGGCATCGCGATTGCCCTTGTCAACGTATAATCTCATTCCGAGTGCGCCGAGCGTGCGCGCCTGCTCTTGCGCAACGGTGAGCATCCAATGACAAATCCCTTTGCGCCTGTGCGTTGGTTCAACATACAAGCTGTGAATCCAGAGGAATGCACCGTTACGCCAATCGCTCCATTCTTTTTGAAGCAACAAACATCCAACAGGACAATGGCTTTGTGAGCTCATGTCTTCTGCCACAAGATACTCTCCTTTGAGAACATCATTCAATACAGCCATCACTCCAGCCTCCACTTTTTGTGGATTGAGTTTGAGCCCTTCCGATTCCAAGGCCATTTTGATTTGCGCGTTGGCGATAAATTGAACATCGCTTTTGTTGGCCCGACGCACGAAAATATTCTCAGGTCGCAACGATTTATATTGCGCAAAGCTGAATTTTTGCTCTCCCTCATCGAGAAATGATTCATCCGTTTTTTCGAACATTTTTGCATAAGAAGGAAAAAATGCATCGCCTTCAAAGGAAGATTGTATGTGAGTGAGTTCAAGGGCATCTGCCAACGGAAGAGCTTGCGTGTAAATTTCAGCTCCTCCAATAACAAAAATTGGAATGTCGTTTGTCGCGCCAATTTCGCGCTTCAAGTGCTTAAGTGCAGAAAAAAGATCGCCACACCAAAAAACCTGCTCTGGCCAGCGAGGATCTGGTAACAAATGATCCGAGGCATAGGAACGCGAGACACAAATGTGTCTGCGCCCAGGAAGAGGGCGGTCCAAGCTCTCAAAGGTTTTGCGGCCCATGACGATCGTATGACCAGTGGTGAGTGCCTTGAAACGTTTGAGGTCAGCAGAGAGTTTCCATGGCAGCGTGTTGTTGATGCCAATAACTCTGTTGGAAGCTAGGGCGGCAATGAGGATAATTTTCATACTGCGACTGGTGCCTTAATGCCTGGATGCGGATCGTAACCGTCGAAAACCATATCTTCGTATTTGAATGAAAACAGGTCGGTGACATTGGGGTTGAGAACGAGTTTGGGTAGAGCACGGAAATCGCGTGAGAGCTGCAATCGAGCTTGTTCAATATGGTTGGTGTAGAGGTGTGCATCACCGAGTGTGTGAACAAAGTCCCCTACCTTAAGATTGCACACCTGTGCGATCATGTGAGTGAGCAGCGCGTATGAGGCAATGTTGAATGGCACTCCGAGAAAAACGTCTGCCGATCGCTGATAGAGCTGACAGCTGAGCGCACCGCCTGCAACGTAGAACTGGAACATGGAATGGCAGGGAGGAAGAGCCATTTTAGGCACGTCCACAGGATTCCATGCTGAAACAATGAGCCTGCGTGAGTCGGGATTGTTTTTGATTTGCTTGAGTACGTTGGAAATTTGGTCGACACCTGGGAGATCCTGGGAAAGGGTTGTGCCACACCACGTTTCTCCGCTTTTACGTGCGCCGAAATTTCTCCACTGATGACCATAAACCGGGCCCAGGTTCCCATCTGCATCAGCCCATTCGTCCCAAATCGAAACGCCATTTTCTTTCAGATAGTTTATGTTTGTGTCGCCCTTCAGAAACCAAAGAAGCTCATGGACAATGGATTTGACGTGCACTTTTTTTGTGGTGAGGAGCGGAAATCCCTCATTGAGCGCAAAGCGCATCTGATAGCCAAACACACTCAGAGTTCCTGTTCCGGTGCGATCTTCTTTGCGATGACCGAACTCAAGAATGTGACTCAGGAGGTCGTGGTAGGTTTTCATCTGCGCTCCTTCGCTGATTTTTCAGGGTTCATATCCCATTGAGGGAGATTTTACGAGTTGTTCCAAGCCTCGGATCGCTTCACCAGCTATATCCGGCACCTGCCCAAAACATGTTCAAATGACTTTTTTGAGTTTTGTTTTGTTGAACGCTTTCCCACCAGCCAAATTCCGCACGCGCGTGCAAGGCCAAGGGGTAAAAATGGCCAGAGTGGAGGCTGACCCCCAGAGGGAAACTGCCGAGTACTTGTGCATTCTGCTTGCCTTGATTGAGCCAAGTCACGCGGGGACCATCGTCCATACACACAAGCCAAACCGCATCTGCGACGTAACAACCTGAAAATCCGAATCGTACCAGAGCAGCTCGAGCCACTGTTTCACTTTGAAGGCTGGAGAGCGGGGTTGCTGATGAAGGAGTGACGTCGCTCAAAAGGGCATCGGCCAGCATTCTCAAAACAAAACGTCCGGGATGGGGTGCTGTGAACGCACGGTAGTAAATGAAGCCAATTAATGGTCTGTTTTTACTCTGAAGGCCGTCGCCGCCACTCTGCGCAACGCCGGTGAGAAGATTCGCTTCTCGGAGAAATGGGGCCTGGTTGGGAGATGGATCTGGTGAAGCTGTTGCTTTGGATACAACAAGAGCGGAGAGGATAGCGGCTGTCCAGTGGACTTTGAAGTACATCTTTTCTCCTAACGCTCCAAAATTATGAGTGAAAAAATTCTACATTCACAACCGAATTGATGAGCTGACGTTTACTTAGCCGTAAACTTTGACCGCCCGCAAGTGGCTAAAGATTCCACTGTCATGAGCCGAAAACCCCAAAGGTGACTGGAAGTTGAGGCTCACCAGAGGGGGGGACTGCAAGTGACTGCATCCCGTGGGATGCCAAGAATCATTCTTGCAACGAGTGCATGTTTGAATGCGGCGTGCGGTCCTTCTTTGACCGAAGTGCCGCTGCGTTCGCGCTTCAACATCTCTGGAATTCTCAAGATGAATGAGCAACAGAGCTTGGCGGTAACGTCTGAGTTGCCCAGGTTTTCAATTGTCGGTGCCTCCGGCGAGCGACGTGTTCTTTCCTCGGCAGAGACCTCATTCGAGCCAGCAACGGGTTATTTTTCATTTGCAGTGACAAAGAAGGATTTCTACTCGCAGATTGGATCGTCACCCGCAGAATTGCTTGCAGGGTTGGGACAATTAAACCCTCTGACCTATCTTCCTTCGAATGGATTTCGCGAGAGCGAGATGGGATATCTGCGTTTTGAATTATTTTCTCCCACCGAACTTGCAGATGCCGGGATTGTTCCTATTTACGCCCAAAAATGGGTTGGCTTGCCAGTGATGTCTCGCTTTCGCGACAGCGGTTCGATATCAGCATCGTCCGACGTCATCGTTGCGCAGCGTGTTGGATTGGTAAAAACAAAAGTTGTTGATGCTCAATCGAAGCCGATTGCAAATGCACTACTCACCATCGTGCCGCTCGCTTCCACAGCGAACCAAGAGGGCGATGCACAATTGCTCGATTTCACGGCCGAGAAAACTTTTACTCCTGTAGCCGCCTATTCCGACAACCAAGGAAGAGCATTGCTCTGGCCAGCTCCAGTAGACGAATCTGGAAAAAAACAATTTCAGGTGATTGCAAGTGCACCTGGTTACTGCACAGCCGCGACAAAGCCTTCTTCGGCAAAAGTACTTTCGGCAGAGGCTGTGCTCGAAATGCAATCTTGCAGCGAAGAACAAAAAAATGCTCGAGATCCTGCATGGGATGCCTCACTCCTCACTGCGACATACAAACTCGAAACTTCAACAGCATCTTTGCCTTCTGGAACTTTTCTCACAAATGCAGAAAGTGTGGAATTCGCATTTCAATCTCGCAGTTCTGTGCAACGAGGGGTTGTTGCCTCTATCTTTGAGGGAACCAAAGCCGAAGGCACGCTGCTATCACAGCAGTTCTTTAAAGTTTATTCGCCGAGGATCAATGTTGCACTGCCATCCCTTTTTAAAGGTAGAACCTCAACTCGCGGAATATTTGTGGTCCAATTAGAGAGCTTGCTTTCCGAGAAAGATATTGAAAAAGGGATGATTCCAGCGCGCGCAATTTTTACTTTTGAAAAAGTCGTCCGTAATCCGAGTGCTGTGTTTGCTTCTCGTTTCCAGCTCTTCAGTTTGTCCGGGGTTGAAAATGTGATTGCAGCTGATGCGGCGGGGCAATTCAGAGTCAAGTCCCTCGACTGCATCGCTGGTCAGAAAATCGCAGTGGCACTTTCTGAGATCGGGATTTCAGAGCCACAATTGGTGTGGCACACATGTAAACCAGAAGGGAATCTCGTAAGTATCGCCAGTCTTGGTGCAGCATTGAACGGACAAGGAGGATTCAAAACTGTTCAGTTTTTCATTAAAGATCGGTATGACAATATTTCGCGCGATGACCCTTTAAACACTTTGAATTGGCGCGGCAATATTTGGTTTGATTTCGGGAAACCGGATCCTGCTAGTTTGAATCTAGGCAACGAGGTTGACATCGTTCCAGCTGGAACGGTGCTTCCCATCAGTTCTGACCAGTCGCTTGTCGAATTGAAGCCCTCCAATGTTGCACAGCATGTTTTTGCCTTCAGACAAGGCGTGTGCTCGACGGTTGCCGGTCAAAATTCAGCGGCCGATGGAGTTGATTCTGTGCTGCTGCGTGGGCAAAAAATAAGCAAAATTTATTTGGGCGAAGTAAAGCAACCGCTCGAGATGTTGGAGTCTGCTGTCAACTGCGAGGGCGGAGCATTCCCCTTAAGTTCATCGAATGTGAATTTTCCAGAATTATCGTCTTCCGATCCCGCCACACTGTCTGTGACAATTTTCGATCTCGCAGGCCAGCAACAAACGAAAACCTTTTCTTTTCCTCGCTGCACAGGCATTTCTCCTGCACCATTTGAAAATGTGTGTTGGAGTCCTTGATGAGAAAAATTAAAACTCATCTCTTCATTCTTCGCGTTATTCATTTGATTATCTTCTCATTTGCTTTGTCGTTTTCTGCAGAGGCAGCTATTGTCAACCGCCGTCCTGCAAAGAAGCCTTCCTCACAAACATCGCCCCGCAAAGAAAAATCAGAAAGGCGTTTGCAGCCCGTCGTTCCAGCCCCCCCCACTCAAGAGTTGCCGGCGGCAGAGCAGCCAATCCAAACCGACCCAATGGAAGAAAAAAAGGCGATTGAAACGAAACCAAAATTTGAGCTACCAGGCACTGGAAAACGAGCTCGCTTTGTTGTCCTTGAACCAGCACCGAGCGAACTTTTGGAACGCAATCTGCCCTGGGGAGTGAGCGTTGGATGGAATCAACGACTTAATAATGAGTCTGATCTCCTCACAGGTTTGCGCATGAATCAGACCGCGTCTGCCTTCTCGATAGAAGGACAAGCCTTCGCCCCGCCGCTTGGCAATTTTTCATCTCTCAATTTGCTTGGTTTGAGTCTCGTTTTCGATGCCGATAGTCCTACGTTGATTGTTGGAAAGGATTCTCTGGCTGGAGAAAACCAGAAACTTGAGGGGTCGGGCTACGGTTTTCAGTTTTCTCCGCTCCTGCAGAGTCAATATCAGAAGGGAAGTTTGAGCAGACTCTGGCTGCAACCCTGGGGGTATAGTTATCGCCAATTTAATCTGAAGGTGGTGTCGAGCTCTTCATTAGGGTCGTCAACGCTCTCACTCACCCGCAAAGGGAGTGTGAGCATGATTGGAGGTGAATATAGTTTTTTTCCTTATATGCACAGTGGAGGTGAGTTTGTTTGGGGTTGGGGGCAGTCTTATCGTTCTCGCGACAGTGTCTTAGGGCTCAGTCGTTCGGGCGAGTGGAATTTTATTGAACCTCGTCTTCTTTTATCGTTCAGATATCCGGCCAAAAAATCCTTTCTATCAGTGTTGAGTTTAACTGCTGGGTTTGGAATGCGAGTTGATTTTTTTAAAAGCAAAGACCCGGAAGAAAGCTTTCCGGGTCGAAGATATGCAAGTCAATTTAGTTTAAAATTCGGCTGGCAATTTCAACCACCCGATGCACCTCTCAGCGGAGGCGCTCGGTGACGCCTTGCGGACAGCTTCCTTTGTCTGCTTTCTTTGTCTTGACGCAGGATGCGAAGGTGTTCATCGACGACTGCCAACTCTGATCAACAGTGTATGTTTTGCTCACATAAGAGAATGGCGACTGCATTTCCATTTTTGAAGAGATCTTGCTGACGTCAAAACCAGTGAGACTTGCATATTCTTTTTCGAAGTTTTCGAAGAAAGCAGGACCCCAAATATTTGCATATTGGTCAGGGCGAACCCACGAAGGTGGCACGTTGCCGTGGAGCAATCCAACTGCGATGCTCAGGTAACCTTTGTGTAAATTCTCTGCAGCTGCCAAGCGATTTGCGACAACTTGTGCATCGAATAGGTCTGACTGCTCTTTGAGAACGAACACGTCGCCAAGGTCACGCAGAATGACTCGCCCAGTGGGTTTCTTTTTCTTGTCGAGCTCAATGAGAAAGTTCTGCGAGTGTGGTGAGTCAAAGGAGAGTCCCCAGATACCAGCAAATTCAGCAAGAGCACGGCCGAGTGGTTTCACATAATTTTCGTTCCAGAACTCAACTGGATATACATTTCCTGCTAATTCACCGCCAACTACTTCATGCAAGGCGCTGAAACCAGGCAGGTAGAATTTGTCACAAGTTGCCACATCACCCACAAGTCGAATGACGTTTGATTGATCGACTTCAGCAATTCCGAAAGCCATTGGCTCTTGGAGAATAACTGCGTTTTTGAGTTTAATTTTTTTCTCAAGGTGAGCGACATAGTCGCTCACGGCGCGAATATCTTTCCCATCCTTCCAGTCTTGCTTTTTATCTTTCCAGTTACCGCCCGTTTGGTTGGTTGATGCTTTCAGGGAGAAGCTGTAGCCAGTTGCTGGATCAACAACAAGAACGCTGCGAGAAGCAGTCAGATAGCCATTGAAGTATTCCTGAGCAATGGGCTTTTTGCCGGTCTTCTTCTCAATAAAAGCTTCAACATCTTTGTACCACTTTGTGTCCTCTGGTTGAATAAGCCAGCGGACGAGTTTTTTACCTTCTTTTTCAAAGAAGAATGCATCCTTGATTTCTTTGGGAGTTGTTTCTGCAACGTCACTTTCAATTAATTCTGCAGGAATTTCGAAACTCTTGAGCTTTAGCAATGTCGATGGACGCTTGCTCGCGCCGTTGGCTTCGTTTTCCCACTTCGCCATCTGCCGCAAGCATTCGTTGCCCTGAATTTTATCGGCCTCACTGACCTTTTTACTGTCAAGATTAAAATCACGGCTTTTACAAGCGATTCCGAGAACAAGAAGGGCTGGAATCGTCAAGAGACTGGTGCGAATCATCGATCTTCCTCCGGCTATTTACTCAAACAACCTCTCCATTCAAACAGGAGTGATGCTTGCGCGGAGGTGAAGGAATGTATTCAACGGCAGATTGTCGTCGACTCGTGGGGTAAATATTGCAGCGCTATTGGCAGTATTTGTAGGTGACGCCCTGTGCGGACACTTTTCTTTCCAAAGCATCGGCAGTCGAGTTTTGTGCATTCTGTTCACTGACTTGATTTGCAGCGGCAACTGTTTTGACTTCCTGATTTTCTACTCCGCCTTCTGCTGCGACCTGAACACTCGTGCCTTTTGATGGCATACCCCACGACGGAGCATCTGCTATGCTGAGAGCCACACCTGAAACATTGAGCTTATAACCAATCTGCTGTTCCAGCCATGGGATAAAAGGAGCGATGAGTGTGTAGTTGTAATCGGCCCTCTCGCAGCTCGGTGCCCCGCCTTGAATACTTGGGTGGACACCTTGAACGACGCCAAAAACCCTCGGAGTGTCTTTTATGAAGCCGGGACCGCCACTGTCTCCGTAGCAACCACCACGTCCATTACCAGAGGGGTCTACAATCCTGATCTGATTACGGAGCGATGAGGTTGCGTAATTGGTGGCGTTGATAATGTTCATAACAACTGAATCTGCGCGGCGCTTTGTGCCTGAGTCTCTGTTGTTTGTTCCGGTGACACCATAACCGATTGCCGTGACGGGTAAGTTTGGCAAAAGAGTCATTGTGTCTGCAACAAATGAAGCGACCATCTGTTCTGCGGGAACGGGCTTCACCAATTTCATCACTGCAATATCATCATTGCTGATGCTATAGTTTGGGTGCGTAATAACTTTCTCAGCCACAATAACGTCAGTTAAAGTTAAATTTTTCGCTTCTAGCTTGAAGGTGACATAAAATTTCTCACTCACAGCTCCTTCAGGTTTCCTGAAGCAATGAGCAGCGGTGATAACCACGTCTTTACCGGCTATCACTCCCGTGCAGAGTCCACTCGCTTTAGTTCCATCGCTCTTCTCGTATTCTATGACAATACCAACGGTACTTTTTTCAAGAAGGTCTGAATTTCCCGCGAGCATTCCATTCACGATCCCTAAAGCTTTAGGCGCCTCCGCTGGCGCAGACGACTTAAATGGATTGGGAACGCACGAGCGGCTTGGAAGAGCAATCGGGATTGAACTCTTTGCGCATCCAAAAGCAACCGCTGCGAGCGCTGCAAAGAGATATTCTTTCCGTAGATATCTTTTTTCGGTTCCGAAAGCTCGCATATGATCCTCCCCTCAACCAAATATGGAGTTATCGGATTTTTAGAGGTGGACTTTGAGCTTTTTGTAATTACCAAGTGAAAATGTCAGGGGTTATCTCCCAAGCGATTATGTCAGGTCCGAGGTTTAAACTCCCCCTTTCCAAGGAAAGTGTTCTTAAAAGTTTCGTGTCTGCGGCAGGGCACTGCTCAGGAGCCCTTGAGCTTATACACAGGCGAGCTGGTCGAGACAGGTTGAGGCGTGCCGGAGCTTCCAGCTGATCCAGCGGGGTCGGCTTGAGGTGCAGTTTCTGCAGAAGATGAAAAGAGACTCGATTTGTCGATCGGCTTTGAAATCACCAGTGCCTGCTCGGATACGTTGGCCTCCGGCGCGCTTTGTAAGGGCAGATGCAGTGGTTCTGCCTGCGGCGCAATGGCAAAAGCCTGCGATTCCACCTTCACCGAGCCTGGGTTTTCACTCAAAAACTTCATTTGTATTTTGAGTTGCGGATTGTTCTCGAGCGCGTCGCCGGGAACCGAGAAAAACAGGGTCTGTTTGCTTTTTGGGATCAGCGTGAGCTGTGAGCCAGTCTTCCAATTATTGCTCGCTACCAAAACCTCTTTGCCCGAGGAAGAGACCACCACCAGGTTGACGGATTCCACTGCGAAATCGATCTGCGCAATTTCTCCGAGGTCGGTTGTCTGCAATTCGACCTGCACAAGGCGCAGTGGTTTGGGTTGGGCGGGTCTTCCGGGGCGCGTATCTTCGGGATTGCCCACCTCAACGGCGAGAATCTTCGAAGGGTCGCTTTCAAAGGAGCACGCACCCAGCAGCAGAGCAAAAGCCAAGCCTGTAAGACAACGCACTGCCTGATTCTTCATGGTTTTCATCTGCGACTCCCGTGGAAAGGCGATCGGCTCTCGCAAGCAAAAACTTGAGATCCCTCTGGTTTCACTTGCCAGCGCCTTTTTTCTTGCATTCAAGAATCGGAAATGCCTGGAAATTCACCTGCACGAGTGTTTCAGCGGAGTTCTCCTCGTTCGCAATCGCAAAGATGCGCTTGCGAAATTCATCGAGCGTTTCGCGGATTCTCTGGGCGCCCGTTTCGCTCACGGCGAGAGTCACCGAACTCACGTTTCTTTCTTCCGGGCTGAATTCCGGCCCGAGGCATTCGCGCGCGAGTTCGAGCATCTTGAGATGAAATCGAATCACGCCAAAGCCGGGAACCTTTCCGCCTGTGCTGAGGTTTTTCTGCCTCTTGAAATAGAGATTCTCGCGAACCTCTAGCAAGCCCATGTGTGTGAGCAATTCAAGGCTCTCACGGATTTCGGTGGTGGAAATCGGAACGCGAAACTGTTTTGCCAGCAGCTGCGGTGTTGCTCCCTCCGGGAAGAGTTCAAGCGCTTCGAAGACCAACACATGATGCCAGGCGCTGAAGAAGAGAATCGCGTCTTTGGAGCTGCCTTCTTTCTGGCGATGGCCTGCAACATCGAGCAGCGCATCGTAGTCCTGGATACGCTCGCTCACGTTGTTAGAGTTTTGCAAACGCACGAGTGATGCAAAATATTTGCGCTCGCCTGCATCGAATCCAAGGGCGTCCGAGACATTGCGCACGTGCTTGAACATCAGCTTCCGTGATCCTCTAATAATCGTGAAGACGATATTACTTGCTCCGAGGTTGAGGTCTTCTGCAAAGCGCTGGTAGGAGTATTTCTCAAGTGAGTTTTTGGCGAGATGGTAAAGATCTTCAAAGTACGCTCGGTAACTCGAGTAGTCTGTGAGTTCGATCTGCTTTCTGATCGTTTTGAGATCATTCTTCATCTCGCTGCCTCTCCAGTTCTCTTGGTTCCAAAATCATAGCTCAAAGTCAGTTCAGATTCCTCTGGTAGCAGCAACCAGCAGCTCGTTCGTGGAAAGAGCGTCTTCTCGCGTTGAGAAGACGCATTTCGAGCAATGCTCGATGGATTGTGCCGGCAACTGGGGGTGGAGTTACCGGCACATTTACTCCTTCATTTGCCGCCTTCGCTGACGCCTGTGCTGCCTTCGCTGGCGCCTGACTTGGGCACCACATTTGGGCGTGAGTGTGTCGCGTAGCCCAGAGCTTCGCTGAGACTCTCTGAGTCAACTTGAAGGATTTCTCCCATTTGGCATTCGTCTGCATACCATATAGGACTGATGATCTCGTTCGCTGCCACGGTGGTGCCGCTGATGTATGAATTTCCCTTGATGGCATTGAGCTTGATGTTCTGGCGGCCTGTGATCACGGCGCACTTATGCTGCATCACTGGTGGCTCTGGCGGAGCGGGAGGTTGAACACATCTAGTGCCATCGGGACTTTTGCAGAGAGCGGGTGACGAGAACGCAGCATCAGATCCGGCCGGAAGATCAAGTGGCACAGGCCGAGGAATGTAAACCAACTCTTTGGCAAAGAACGTAGCTTGTTTGCTGGTCACAACTGCGAGCCCACGAAAGCCGCTGCCAGCGCGCACGCTGACAATCTCGCCCTGCTTGCAGGATTTTCTGTTGAGGGCGATCTTGAGGCCATGGTAGCTGACCTGCCCAGAGAATTGATTTTCGCCGTCCTGATTCAGATTGATTAAGTGCGCGGCTGCGTGAACGAGGCAGTTTTTTTCTTTTGGCTGTGGATAAATAGCAGGCAGAATTTGATGGGCGAGTGGCAGATAAATCGATTTCTCCACTACGAGTGTGCCTTTTTTGGATTTTTCTGCGACAGGGATACTGAGAGCGAGCGCGGCTTCATCAGCCTTCAGGTCGGCGTCGAGAGCGGTGTCCGACTCCTCTCCAATTTCGTTGGCGTTCTTCGCTGCGTCGAAATCAAGAGCCGTACCACAGCCCGTGACAACTCCAACGGCGGACATCAAACTCAGAAGCTTCACCAAATTTGTCATTTCGAACCTCCCACTTTATGTTCCTCAACCGAGTTATTTCCGGTTTGACATTCATTTCGGAAATTATTCGATAATCTTTATAAAAATAATTTTAAAATAATAAATCCTTATTGATATTGAAGTGTTGACATTAAAAATGAATTTCATTTTTGTGATTAAATGAAATGAATCATATCATAAATGCACACCGAAAAGAGTTTCTAACGTTGGCTCGCTCGTGTTTGCTTCTGTGTTTGGGTTTTTTTTGAAAAACTGTGCACAAAGCAACGTGAACGCAAGATTTTCAATAATTGCGTGCAACCTATTTCGACTGTTTGCGTATGCAAGAGCAATGAGCGTCGCCCTTTCGGCAGCTGTGGCCACGGTATGCGTTTTCTTTTGCGCGGTTTTTGTTTTTTTCTGCGGAGTCTGCCAATGGTGGATCCGAATCCTGACCATCGGCCCCATGTTCGGTATCAAAGCAACAAGGCGTTCTAAAAATTCACTGGGCTGATACGAGCCAATCGTATCAGCCGGACGCTAAACTTTTTGTCAATTAATCATTTGCACCTGGGTAACTGAAATGTAAAAGATAAATATCCGTATCCATGAGCAACATGGAAAACCTTGAAAGAAAGATTTCCCTGTGCATCTATCAGACCTCGCCTTTTAAGTTCACTCATGCTGATTTGATTATGACCTAAAAGAGGAACTCCAAGTTCATAAACTTGCTTCAGAGACATCGTTCGGCGTCCTGGCAAATTCACTATCTTGTCGGTGAACTGGTAAATTGTGGTTGCATCGCTATCCACCGCACCGGCAGAGAAATTTGGATTATTTGCGTCGTAAATCATGATCGCATGATCTGGGATCTTGATGAGTCGTTCACCGTGCGAAGTGTATTCAAGCACGGAATCGATATTCTCATCATCCCGCATTATGAAGGCGACATCGTCAAGAGAAAAGGATCCGATTGGAAAGATATTTCCTCTAACATTTCCAATGTCAACCTTCACGACTTGAGTGGCTTCCACATCTGTTGCTCGCACCGTTGATTTGAACCCGTATCTATCGACTTTTCCTGCTGCCTCATCCTGATGCCTCGGAATACTCAAAGATATTTCCGTTGCGTTTGAGATCGAACATATGGGCGTTAAATCTTTTGGTGTAGGAATAAATACTGGACCCGGAATTGACCGGGGAATTTCGTTGATCGGTTTGGAGTCTGTGTCATCAGACACATCGTTATCTGTCGGAGGTTTCATCACAACTTCACGCGGGAAAGTGTTTTCCGTCTCTGAATCTTCGTTTGTTTCGGACACCGGTATTTCTGCGTGATGGGTCTCATCCGCTCTTGTCATGATTTCAGAGTTCATGGCGGCTGAGTCGGCACTTTCCAATTCCCCGTAATCCTTCGGCCCGGTTTCAAGATTTTCGACCTTTATCTTCCCCACAACAGCAAAATTGGTCCCATCATTACATCCGGACAACAGCAAAAACACGCTTGGCAAATAGCGTTGAGCGATTTTCGCGAGGACTCGCTTCTTTGGCCCTTGCTTTGCCAAACCAAATGCGAGCATATAATCCCCTTTCGGAACCTTGTTTTTATCCAGGGGCTGAATTCCTCTAATTCCCCAAAAAGGTTTTCGGAAAAAGAGATGTCAATTTAGATTTCTTTGCGAATTTTTTATTTTAGTCTATTTGATCCATAGTGTTACAACTTAGATTTTTAGTCGGAATTAAGCCCATTTTGCATGGTTCTGTCGCCTATTCGACCTTGATGCTTTTGAGTGAGTCGAGCCCTTGTCTACTTCTCGATGCCTGCAATCGTCTTTGTTGCTTGCACATCTCGCTTTGCGGTAAGTAAAAACTCTATGGTAGCCTCATCTTTGTCGATCGCTCTAGTAAAATACTTCCATTGGCCCCTGACCTTTGTGTAGGTCTCATCAACCCGCCAGCTTGAACCTGAGGGTTTCTTCCGTTTGCGAAACTCCTCTTGGAGCTGACGGTAGCTCAGCCCGATTGTGCCGAATGTCCGACACAACATTTTAGGTGGAACTAGCGGATCGGGGTTTTCCACGCCTTGAAGGGAGGGAGATTACCCCTTCCACCAGGCTATGGCATTTGGCAACTCGTTCACCGGCGCATCGGAGGTGGAATTCGGCCAACGGGCTACGGCGAGTTGTGCTACCCGCTCAATCATTTGCGAAGCGGCCTTGGCGGGTGTCTCTCGTGCTTGCAATTGCGATCTCAATTGTTCAGCTATTTCCTCAATTCTGAGTTCAGGCCATTCCGATTGCAGAGTGCGGTCGGGGCGAAGCAGGAAAATTCTTTCTTTCATATTGAAAAACAACAAAAGGGCGTTTCGCGAGTGTGTGCGAGCCAAACCAAGCTCTGTGAAACAATTGTCCGCTTGATCGGAAACTGCTTGGTGGCGTTCCGAACGGCGAGCCAAAATGCGGAAAAGCGAAAAAGCCTGCCAGCGTCCTACGGGGAACATCAGGAAAGCAAAAACAACGAGCCCAAGTGCCCACGCCGGAACAGGCCACCAAAACATTTCGGCAAGAAGCTCGGCGGCGACAGCCAACAATGCGATCATGCGCGCTGCCGCGACAGGCACGAGAGCTGGCGACTCAGTGAATGCCACAACGAGTTCCAGAGGATATTTCTTTTCGATTTGAAGAATTAATTCTTCAACCGTTTGGCTCTCATTTTTTGAAATCCACTTTTGGAGGTTGTTCGAGTGTTTTGACATCTTTATCGGCTCCCCATTGAGGCAGAGGTTTGTGATGAAACATGAAATTATTCGTTATGCTTGTCGGAAAAACAGTGACTTGGTTATTAAATTCCTGAATCGCTCCTATCGCGCGTTGTCGCGCAACCGTGATTCTATTTTCAGTGCCTTCAAGTTGTACCTGAAGATCGCGAAAAGACTCTGATGCCTTCAACTGTGGATAGTTTTCACTGACAACAAGAAGTCGCGACAGCGTGCTTCCCAGTTCAGTTTGTGCTCTTTGAAATTTTTGAACCGACTCTGCATCGTTCAAATTAACCTGCATTTGGGTTGCTTTCGCTCGGGCATTCACAACAGCTTCGAGCGTATCTTTTTCCTGGGCTGCAGCGCCTTTGACAACTTCAATGAGATTGGGAATCAGGTCTGAGCGACGCTGGTATTGATTCATAACCTCAGCTTGGGCGGCATCGACTGCGTTTTTTGCTCTCGGAATGCTTTGCAAGCCGCAGCCAGTTGTTCCCAAAATCGAAGCTACCAAAAGTGTGTTCAAGAATGATTTACTCACAAATCGTTCGGCCATCTATGCTCTCCCTTTTTGAAAAAAACGTGCGATTCAAACCGTCACCAGCCGCCACTCGAGCCGCCGCCGGAAAAACCTCCCCCGCCGCCGCCCCAGCCACTGCCTCCTCCTCCGCCTCCCCAACCGCCGCCACCCCAACGGTGTCCTGAACGCAAGTGAGATTGTGAATGCGACGACCAACTGCGAGAGGAACCCAAGCGAGAAAATACAATAATTAGAAGTGAGAAAAAGACGAACAAAACACTAGAAGACTTTTTCTTGTGCTTTGTGACTGGTGCGGTGCTCAAATTCACTTTGCTTAAATTGGCGATCTCGTTCAGCAGAAGGTGCACACCAACCGCGGGCGTACCGCTCCTTAGAGCGGGTTGCACGGTGGAGCGCAGAAGTCGGCTCGCTGTGATGTCAGGAATGACTCCCTCGAGTCCCTGTCCAACTTCCATTCGATAACGTCGCTCTTTTTTTGCAAGAGTGAGAAGAAGCCCATTGTCTGCGTCCTTGTTGCCTAATTTCCATTTCTCCACCGCACGCAAACTCAAGCTTTCAATTGGTTCGCCTTCCAGTGAAAGGAGAGTCCATATTTGTAATTGCGGACCGCCTGCAGTTTGAAGTTCTTTGATCCGCGATTCTATTTGTTGTTCTTCTGCGTTTGAGAAAAATTCACCGGAATCAATCACTGGCGCGGAAAGTTCCGCGATTTTTATCTCTGCAAAGGCAGTTTGAAGATATAAAAGGGGTGCGACAGCCAGCAGCAACGCGATGAAAGACATTTTGAACTGCATACTAGGTGATTTTTGTTTCATCTGTTGGCCTGCCTGCATTTATTCAAACCACACTCATACAGAAACTCAGAGTCGAGCTTAGATGAAAAGCAAGTTTGGTCAATTGCACTCATTTTTAATGCGATTTTTTTTGCGGTATTTTTAACCAGACGCTCGGAACAGCGGCCTTTGAGCTCTCGGCGCGCTCGAAATTTTAATCGGGAAAATTTCTAAATATGTATTGTTTACAGTAGTTTGTGGAGAATTGAAAAAATATTTGTAGTTGGCTTTCGGCCGCAATCGCTGGGTGATACAAGCGCTGAAACCATTAAGGGAGTCTAAACATGCTTCAGTCACAACTTCAAAAAGTAAGCTACATCATTGGTCTCGACATCGGACGTAACCTTGCTAACCAAGGAATCGAAATCGAAGCTCAGGCACTTTCCTCTGGCGTGGCCGACGCCTTAAGCTATGCAGAGCCAAAGCTCTCCGAAGCAGAAGTTCAATCCATCATGATGGCATTCCAAACCGAAATGGAAGCTAAGCAAACTCAAATTAAATCAGGTGAATCTGATAAAAATGTTGTCGATGGTAATGCGTTTTTGGAAATTAACCGGATGAAAGATGGTGTTGTAACTCTCACCTCCGGATTGCAATACCGTGAAGTAAAAACGGGCTCAGGAAAAAGTCCGAAGGCGAGCGACAAGGTTACAACTCACTATAAGGGTACGCTGATTGATGGAACTGTTTTTGACAGCTCTTATGATCGCGGCGAGCCAGCAACATTTCCTGTCAACGGCGTTATTGCTGGTTGGACTGAAGCATTGCAACTCATGAAGGAAGGCTCTGTTTGGGAACTCTTTATTCCTGCGAATCTTGCTTACGGAACGCGTGGCGCTGGAGCAAAAATTGGTCCGAACGCCACCCTCGTTTTTACGGTTGAACTTATCAACGTTCACTGATTCTTTGAGCAAACCTCAAACCCATGGCGAGCGCCAGCTTTCATTTTTTCGCCGGTGTTTCTGCCATGGGAATCGAGCTTCTTCGCTTCGGCAAGAAGCTGGTTAATAGGTTTGCGCAGGCGAGCTCCCAGCTTCGTCATTTGATATGCATATCCCATGTTGAAGGCCTCTGCCTCTGCCAGTGCAGACGATCGCTTTAGTTGCGCCATTCTGCAACCTAAGTGAAATCCTGCGTACGCTTTGTATGTTTGGCTTTCACCCTCGGCCACTCCGGGTAGGGTCGCCAAGCCCGTGCGAGTTGCAAACAGGACAGCCAGAAAATCTCGACTGTAGTCCATTTGTCCTTGCTGAGGAAAGATCGCGTATTGAGTCAGGGCTGGAAAAACCTGAGCATACTCATCGAGACGTTTTTCTTTGAGAAGGTTGGCCTTGAGTCGGTCAGCTTGTACGGCGTTATCGTCCAAGCCCAGGAACCCAGCCAAAAGAGCAATCCGCTGTGCTCTGTTATTCAGCTGCGCCGGCAGCGATTTCGCAAGAACCAGATTGAAATCAATTTCAGTGGAAACTGCGATTTCGCGCCCGAGAGTATTTACCGCAGTTGGAATGAGAGAAACGAGTTCTTTGTCTTTAGAGAGTTCAGCTGCAGAGTCGATATCTGCAGCCATGCAGAACGGACCATAGAGATCGTTGTCGTTGCGGCAGTAGGGTTTTAGAATTGTGACGGAGTCTTTAACGAAGCCGTTGGGGATTTTAGCTACAAGCTTCGAGATGCTGTCCATGGCCGAGCTAGCAGTGGCAACGGGCTCAGTCAATGAATTCACTTTTGCTGATTCTTTGCAGTCGAATTCCAGGGCGGTTTCGAGCTCGTCGGGAACTAAACGAGTTGTCGGCCAATTTCTCTCGAGAGCTTTGAACGACTCAGTTGCACAGGATGATAGGCGTGCGAGCGAGCGACTGTTTCCCGCTTCGTTTGACACCTTGCATGAGTTTAAAAAAACGCCCGAAAAAACAAAGAGGGCGATGGATCGGGATTTCATCATACAATTGTCTCCCAAATACAGACCCAATCAGAGTAGATGCGAGGTTTGAACAGAGCAATGGAGCCTAGCCTTTTTGTTTCTGAAGTGATTGGCACTGTCGAATTATTCGTCACTTCCTTCCCTCTGCACGCAAGAAAATCCCCGTTTTTGCAATCAATTCTCGATTACCGGAGGTGGCACGCTGATTGCTGACTCGAAGGGAAGGTCACCCTCCAACAAGTGTGCTGGGGGGAGTTTTTTCTGAAGGGGGTTGTATGTTTAGATCATCTTTTCCACTTGCCTTGGCTGCCCTTGTTTCAATGACGGCATGCGGAATTCAAACACACAGCCCAAAATCAGATTTTTCATCACTTGGCGGGACTAACTGCGTTTTTGATGCCCAAGATCCCTTTGAGCCTCGCAGCAGACTCCCCAAAGGCGATAACCAAGGACAATGCTACGATACCCGCAAAGCACGCTCACTGGTTCGTCTGACCGAAGAACAAGCTGGTCAGTATGGAGGCTCCGTAAAAGATATTTTGACGGTTGCGAATATCTCTCATAAAGGAACGTTTTACGTTGGTCACATTCCACTTGCGGGATTGAAAAATGCGATTTTTCATTTGGAATATTTTCCTGCCGTTGTACCCGCAGGACACACGCAGTTGCGTCTTCAGTTTGATGAGAAGATGCCTGTCACCTTGGTGTCTCAGTCGAAAGCTGGCCCAACGAAAGTAGAACGTGTCACCGATCTCGTAATGAGTGTTGAAGCAATTGGTCAGCCAGGTTACCAGTACGACATCATCAAAGGAATGGATGATCAGTTTGGAGCTGTTTACCGACTTGCGAGTCTCGAGGAAAAGTTTGACCACATGGTGCGCAAGCAGGACCATCGCGTTGAGCAGTGGAAACTGAATGTTTCAAAAACGGAGTTGCGCGCGATTGTGGAAAAATACGTTGCAAAGAGCCAAGAACGTGCGATGAATTTTATGTATCATACGATAAAGTTCAACTGCACAAATGAAATCGTTGCTGCCATTGACGACGGAATGGATTACTCACTGCGCGAAAAGTTTGGAAAGTTCACTGCCAAGTCAACTGACTTTTATCCGAACGTGATCCGCATCTCGCTCATCAAGCGTGGTTTGCTCCCGCCTGGAAAAGGAAATGACCTCGTTGAGTTGAAGAATGATCCGGTAAACTTAACCTTCAAGTGAAGATTCTGACTCTGAGAGGTCATTACGAAAAAAACGCCTTCTCCTCACGGTGCGGGAGTTTTTTCACACTTGCGCGCGCCGCCTTAAAACCTCGCCCAGTTGTGAAAATCCATTTTCATCGAGCCTAAAAACTTTTTAAGCAATCGCGCTTTGAAATCCTGCTTTTCCTCGGTTTTCAGAAGAAAAATATCAGCCTCAATGCCGAGGCGAAGAAGAAGATCGTCGCTGGTGCAGAGCTCATCGACGAGGCGGAGTTTGAGTGCTTCCGATGCGGGCCACACTTCCCCGGTGGAGACAGTTGTTATATCAACCTGCGGGCGGTGCTCTGCAATGTGCTTTTTAAAGAGCTCGTGGATGAGGTTGAGCTGCTGTTGCTGTTTGGCTTTCTTTTCATCTGTTAATTCGCCAAATAAACTGATGGTTCTTTTGCTCTCACCAGCAGTTTGTTCAACATAGTCGATGTCATGTTTTTTCAGGAATCTGTTTAAATTGGGTATACCCGCAACAACGCCTATCGAACCAACAATTGCAAATGGTGCTGCGACGATATTGTTAGCAACACAGGCCATCATGTATCCGCCGCTGGCGGCCACTTTGTCGACACAAGCTGTTACTTTTATGTTGCGCTGCCGCAAACGCGCCAATTGTGAAGCAGCCAGGCCATAGGAATGGACAAGCCCGCCAGGGCTTTCGATGCGCACTACAACTTCATCGTTTGGTTTGGCAAGTGCTGTGATGGTTGTAATTTGTTCGCGCATGTTGTTGCATTGAGTCGCAGCCAAATCACCCTCAAAATCGAGCACGAACACGCGTCGCCTCTGACTCGGTTCTTTGGCTTTTGCTTTGTCGGCTTTTGCGCGCTCTTTATGGAAGCTCTTCAGTTCATCTGGCTTAAGGAGAGCTGTTCTCAGATGGTCAGCATTGTGCTCCCATTTTTGATTGAGGTGTTCAATCTCGATTCCATCTTCCTGCGACTTCGCTTTCTTCTTCAAAATAAGAACAAGGAGCAAGACGACGATACCCAAAAGCAGCAAGACCACCGCTGCTGCAACAGAAAATTGAACCCAATCAGCAAATGTTTGCATTTTTTTTGACCTTTTACTTCAGAAAAAAGATTTCCCGATGATTCCCGAGTGTATTCATTTTTGCGGCGAAAGTCATTGGGAAGGGGGAAATCCCTGCCAGTGGTGTTCTCATCAATGGAATAAATCGAGATGAGACGTGGAAGGCTAATATCGAATCTCACCATAAGGTGTAGTCGCGTTCGAGCCCGGTGGGAGGCCCGCCGGGAAGGCTCTTTTGTTGCAGAGCCGGCAAAACCTCGGTGACTAAAACAGACGGGTTGGGGCCGTTTTCCTGCACCCATCCGCGCGCGCAGAGAAGGGAGGTGTTGTTTATCCACTCTTTGTACTGAGCGATTGTATCGGGTCGAAAGACCAAATTCATAGTTCCGGTTTCATCTTCGAGGGTAATGAATAGCATGCCTTTTGCCGTTCCAGGCGATTGTCGCACCATCACAAGTCCGGCTACGACCACCTGAGTTTTGTGCCGTTTCTTGCGCAATGCTATGGCAGACGTGAGATTCTCCACAGGAAAAGAGTAGGGCCAACCAATGTTTCGCAGCAGAAGCATGGGATGAGGCCCAAATGTGCTTTGGCTGCTTGCGAAATCGTCTTGCATGTTGTCCCAGGCTTCCTGAAGTGCGGGCTTTTCGGGAAAAAGGATATGCTCAACATCGGGCATCAGTGCTGAAGGACGCGCGAGTAGCAGCCAAAGAATATTGCGTCTGTTGGAGTCAAAAACCTCGAAACAGTTGGCTTGGGCTAGGTGAATTTTTTCGTGAGCATAGAAGGCATCGCAAAGGGCAATGACATCGTGCAGCGATAGATTCTTGCGAGAGCGCAGGAGTTCCTGGCGTTGAATGACATAATCACGCGAACGCTCTTCTGTGATTCCGCGGAGAAATTGAAACCCGAGTTGAAGAGCGCCTTGTTTCGTGACGTAGTGGTCCCAACCAGAACGCAGTATACAAGGCGGATGAATATTCAGGCCACAATGACGTGCCTCCTGAATGAGGCTGTGTGGTGTGTAGAAACCAAGCGGCTGTGAATTGAGGAGGCCGGCCAAAAAATAAATAGGAAAGTGGGCTTTCAGCCAACAGGATGCATAAGCTAAATGCGCAAAGCTCGTGGCATGTGATTCAGGGAATCCATACTGAGAAAAACCTTCAATTTGGCTATAAATGAGATCTGCAAATGCATCGGGAATTCCATTTTGTTTCATTCCACTGCGGAGCTTCTCTTCAAATTGAGAGATTCGTCCGGTGAACTTCCATGCACCCATTGCTCTACGAAGCTCATCGGCCTCGCCTCCTGAGAAATTCCCAACGGCCATGGCAATGCGCATCACCTGCTCTTGAAAAACAGGCACGCCCAATGTGCGGTGAAGAATTTTTTGCAGACTTGGGTGAGCGTATGTGATCTTTTCCAGGCCACGTTTCCGGCGCACATAGGTTGGCACAATTCCAGAAACAATCGGACCCGGGCGAACGATACCCACTTGTACCACTATGTCGTAGAATGTTCGAGGCTTCACTTTGGGCAGCATGCTCATCTGAGCTCGGCTTTCGATTTGAAAAACTCCTGTGGTGCGAGCTTCACAGATGAGGTCGTAGGTTTTGCTGCACTCGGCAGGGATGGTGTCGAGCTGCACAGGAATCAATGAGCCAGGGATGCAAACTCGGTGGCGTTTGAGCTCCGAAAATGTTTTGCGCAGTGCAGTGAGCATCCCTAAAGCCAGCACATCAACTTTGAAAAGCCCAAGAGCTTCAATATCGTCTTTACACCATTGCACCACACTGCGGCCAGGCATAGTGGCAGGTTCTATCGGACTCAACATATGCAGCGGCTCGTGGCTTATAATGAATCCACCAGAATGAATTCCGAGATGGCGAGGAAAGCCTTTGATGAGCGCAATGAAATGTTCCCAGCGGTGAGTGAATTCAGATGACTGGGGTTCAGCTAATTCTTCGTCTGAGAGCCCGAGTGCTTTTCCAACAAAGCGTGTCGCGCCGCGTGTGCGGAAGGTAATGACATTGGCAACCATGGCAGCATGGTTTCGGCCATAATGCCCATAAATATATTGAATTACTTCTTCACGTCGTTCATGCTCGAAATCAACGTCGATGTCGGGTGGCTCGCCACGTTCTCGGCTAATGAAGCGTTCAAACAAAACATCCGAAACCATGGGATCAACTGCTGTGATTCCTAAAAGAAAGCAAATAGCAGAGTTTGCCGAAGAGCCTCGCCCCTGACACAAAATGTTTTGCTGGCGTGCGTAGCGTACGATGTCCCAGACAGTGAGAAAGTAATCGGCAAACTTTAAGGCACGCACGACATTCATCTCTTTGTGGACAAGCGCTATCATGCGCTGAGGTGGTTTATTATTGTATCGGATTTGAAGTGATTCATGAACAAGGAATTCAAGGAAACTTTCTGCGCTGTGGCCCTCAGGAATAAATTTAGACGGGTAACGATAGGTTAGTTCGTTCAAAGAAAATTGAAAAAATCCGGCCAGTTTTTTGTTGTTTTCAAGAGCATCAATGAGCTCAGGAACTTTCGGGAATTCACTTTCGAATCGCTGAGCCGCTGTGATGGTGCGGCGTGTGTTGGAGAAACATGCCCAGCTGATATTTGCGAGAGGTCGATTGAGCCGAATGGCAGTGAGGATGTCGTGAAGTTCCTTTCGCTCTGGCGTGTGAAAGAAAACATCAGGAGTTGCGACAAGGGGCCAGCCGAGCTGCCGATGACAAGCAAGATGATTGGCAAACGCATGTCTTTCAAAGGGGGTGCTGGGAGGGGTTAGAGCTAAAAAAAATCTTCCAGTATAACGCTGGGCGAATTGCTGCACACATTCACGCCAGGCGTTGAACGAGGTGGTTTGACGCGGTGCGAAAAGTTGTTGAACGCCGCGCATGGGCCAAACAACAAGAGTATCGCGAGGCCAGGGAACATGAGGGTCGTTCCAATCTAGGGGTGTTGCTATTTTGCCATTGCGATGAACATAGGAAAGAAGTTTGCAGAGTTCTGCATATGAGCTTTTACTAGTTGCAAAAAAAGCAACTCGATTCTGAAGGAACACAGGAGCATTTTGTTGGGGCGAATCCCAGACATGTGTTGATATACTATCGCTGCGCAGAGATTCTGGCACAGGACAATGAACGAGAATCTCTGCGCCGTAAAAGAGATTGAGCGGGTGAGGGTTGTCTTTGCTGGCAAGGTGGGTTTGCACAATACCATAGACACCGTCGAAATCTGTGACGCCAAGTCCCCACCAACCATTCTCGCATGCCGCTTCAACAAGCTCACGCGGATAAGAGGCTCCCTGGAGAAAAGAATAGTTGGAGTGGGAAAGCCAAGCGTACAAAATTAAAAAAGCCTTTCCTGTGTGAGACTGTTTTTAGGTTCATAGATTCCCTGCAACGAGAAAATTGCTTCATCTGGCACCGAACCGCTCCGGCAGCTTAGCAGCAAAGCAGGAAGGGCAGGTGCGTGCAGTGCATAGAAGTCATCGTTTTCAACGCTTTCTAGGTACTCTAGGTGGTGGATGGGGGGAGTGGGCGCCCCAAAAAAATCACGCAAGGAAAATTCAATTTTATCTTTCAAAATGTGAAAGGGACGCTCTTGTAGCGCGTAACGAAAGAGACATGTTGGAGCTCTCCGGGTTGATTCTCGTTTACCGACAAGCTGCACGGCCTCAGCTGATTCGAGAAGATTCAATGAATTTTTCTCGGGTAATGTTTCGCTTGAAAAATTTGCTTGCAAAGAAACCTGAAAGGCATCTCCAGCATGCTTGAGTTCAAGGCTTTGAATGATGCGTTCAAGTGGAAGTGCAACGCGTTGGGTATGAAGCTCACTGTCATTTGCTGTTGCACAGGGCGAAATTCGCAGAGGTTCAAGAGTCAGTTTGTAAATTTGAAAGGCTTTGAAATAAAAAGAGGGTTCAGTGGGATGCTGAAATTCTTGTCCCTTGTGCGGGAGTTTTGCTGACAGATTTTCGAGGAGGAGTTGGGTTGTTTTGTTGAAATCAACAATAGGCTCATTGAGTAAGCATGTGTGTTGTATTTTGAGATTATTTTCTACCTCAAGAATCAAACGAAAATCTCGAATCCCAAAGCGTTGTTCAAGACTATTATAGATTGATATTTTGCTGAGAAGCTTCTTAAGACAGCTTTCCAGCATGGTTTGGAGTGTGCTTAAGGGATAGCTGGGATCGCGAGCGAACTCCTCGCAATCGCTATTGGTTGTGATGAAGTCTTGTGCGCAGAGATCTTGTGGGAGATCTTTGAAGACTGTTCCGAGAGAAACCTCCGGGCGATTCCACATGTCCCAAAAAATAACTGCCCACCTTCCAAAACGCCGCGCTATGTCGTCGCTGTTGAGATCGTTTGGGAAGTGGCAGGGGCTTTGAAAACGCATGCTCTGAGCAGCTTCTGAGAATTGTGTAACACTGCGTACCAATTCTCGCAGTTCTGTTTGCTTCAGTTGAAGAAGTCCTGCAAACAGTACACAGGCTTCCTTCCATTGCGACCAGCTCAGTTCGGAAAGGTGATTACGAAAAACAAGATTATTGGCATCAGCTACAACGAACTCCAGATCCGGATGATGCGCTCCAAAGTGCAGGCCAGCAAAGAGATGATTTGAAAGAAGGAGTCGCGGACGCACACCGGGTGACAGGTGTTGAACCTGAGCATGATAGACACGAGCCATGGCATCCCATGACCCGAAATACCGGAGGGTGTGTTGGAGGGAAACGAGCAGAACGGTGAGGTGGGGTCGAAGGACATGCTCCGACAACGCCTGTGCCAATGTGCGCGCCGCGAAAAGTGAATTTGAGTCGAGACTAGGTAAAAAAATGTAACCCCACAGAGTGCTTGCGCTGCGCTTCAGTGGAATCTGAGAACGGGTGTTTGGCTTAAGTTGTCGCTGCTCGAACAGTGATGCAAGGCCATTGCCCGAAAAATTCTTTGATCTCATGTGTGGCCTCGGGCTTCATCAATGACAATGAAGAGTCGCTCACGTGGATGTGTTTCGAGACAGTTGGCTGATTCTGGTTTCAGAGGATTGTGTGCGGTGGGCTTGAGCCAGCGATGCGCTCGTTTGAGAGCAACTGCGGTTGCTGGAGCCTCAAGCACAATGGCATCAAAATGAATTTCACTACAGACAGCTTCAACGCTTTGCTGTGGATGAGTGCTTTCTAGAAACAACGTATGTGCAAGCGAAAGCTCAAATGATTCAAGAGCTCGGCGATTGAATTGAATGCGACTGCTTGTGAGAGAGATCCAAGCGAGATTCAGTTGGAGAGCAGGATCGCGTTCGCGTTTGCGCAAGGCATGCTGTTGCTGACGCAGTAGCTCCAGTGTTTGTGCGTATGGCTTGAGTTGAAGCGAGCTGAGGGGAGACGGAACGGGGCGAGGGCTTGGAGTGAGATAGGCAAGAGGCATACTTCTGAGCAGAACAAGCCCTCCGGGCGTGCGGCGAACGGCCAACACTGGAATGGTTGAGGAACCCTGCAAAAAGCCGGTATGAAAGTGATTTGTGTGCCCAACAGGTGTGTGGTTTCTGACTATAGGTGAAGTTGTGTATGGCATATTTGAGCGAGCCGAACTTGTTTTGTTTTCGCTTCTCATGTACCACTTCCTTTAGGAAATCGGTTAGTTGCTCTTTACCCCGAAGAATCTATAAATTCTTCCATGTATGGGATACAGATGTATGGTACAGCTCACAGAGCTTCAAGGCAAGGTGGTAGGCTATATTTTACAATGCCTTGATAAAACAGGGATGCCGCCCACGCTGCGCGAGATTGCCGCACATTTTGAGTGGAAGGCCGTGGGAAGCGCGCAGGATGTTGTCACTGTGCTGCGCAAAAAAGGTTTTTTGCTTCCGCCTGTTCCCGGAAAATCGCGCCAGCTCGTGCCAACACCAGAAGCTTTTGAATGGTGGGCAATTCAACCAGGCGCAGAAAATTTGAGCGTCTCTCAATCTTATTTATCTAAAAATCGCAGCGAATCAGCAGCGCATAAGCCAGAAGCAGCTGCGAGTTTTTTCTCTTCTCCAACATTTTTGAAGCGTGCGGGTGGAGAAACTTCTACTATAGCCTCGTGTCTCTTCGTTCCCGTTGTTGGACTTGTTCAGGCAGGAGCACCGAACGAAGCAATTGAGCACGCCAGCATCACTGTGCCCTTTCTCAACATCCAGAAGAAATCACCAGATAGCACGTTGTTTGCCGTGACGGTTGATGGCTACAGCATGATGAATGTGGGTTTTCTTCCTGGTGATTATCTTCTCATTGAATCAACAAACACAGCTCGCAATGGAGATATCATTGTTGCTGCTGTGGGTGATCATGAAGTTACAGTGAAGCGTTTTGCAATGCGGGGTTCTCAGTTGTACAGGAATGCTCATGAGCATTTAATTCACAACACTAAAAATGTGTTCGAGAATCTGCCGCCAGCCTTGCTAGTCCCAGAAAATAACGATTTTTCGGCAATTCCATTCGGACAAAGTGATACCGACAAAGTCATTGGCGTTGTGCGTTCTCTCTACCGCCAAGACGTAAATTGAAATTATTGAATCATTGCTGCTATTCTTTCCAAACTCTCCTCAAAATCAAATGCACAATGGCCAGGTTCTTCGGTTATCTTTGCACGCAAAGGTAATCCTAGGTCCATATAGCGCTTCAGGCCCGCTTCGGTTTGTCTGAACAGGAAATCCTGTTTGCTGATTTGCACGAACAGAGGGAAATGCTTTTCAATATCCTTAAAACCATTAATTTCAGACTGCGTAGGCCACGAACCTCCACAGAGCGCAGCTGCCAAACCATTCAATTTAAAGCCGTGAAGAGGGTAAAAGTCGCCCATAAGAAATGTTGCACCTGCCGAGATACCAACAAGATAAATTGGTGTTTTTTCGCTCATTGAAAAAGTTTGCGGAAGATTTTTCTGTAAAAGTTCGAGAAGAAAAAGGTCTTGTTTTTCGCCCTGCTTTTGTTCGAAAGGCCAATTTTTATTCGCCGTGGGCGCGGCAGGAGCAACCACTGCAAAGTTGCGGCGGCATGCAAACTTGGAAAATGAACTGACAAGTTTATCTACTGCCGTGTGCCCACCCCTTCCGTGCAATAAAACAACAATTCCCTCAGGCTTTGATTTTGAATTTGCTGCGCAGCGGCCAAGAGCAGTTTTCGAAGTCAGGCCAGCTGCCGAGATCTGAATGGTTGTTGTGTTCAGCAATGGGGATGCATCTGCGATTGTGCTTTTTGCGTTAAAAGCAAGCAGAGTTGAAAGTATGGTGAGTTTAATAATATTAATCATAACGGTATATTATCTTTTTATTGAAATTGATTCTCAATTGCAGTAGGAGCATTCCTCAGTGACTTTTGAGGAGGGTTCGCCCATGCTTAAGCGTATCATCATTTCATTGCTTGGCTCCGCTGTGGTGTCATTTGCTGCGCACAGTGAGAGTTCAAAAAAATCTCTCAACATATACACAACGCGTCACTACGAAGCTGATGTTACCTTGGCAAAAGATTTCGAAAAGAAAACTGGGATTGCCGTCAATATCGTTCAGATTAAAGAACCTGCACAGCTACTCGCACGTGTTCTTGAAGAAAAGAACTCGACTCAGGCAGATTTGGTAATCACAACTGACGTGGGAAATCTGTGGAGAGCTGCCGAAGCTGGTCTTTTTCAACCGCTGGCTTCTGAGGCAATCAATAAAGCTGTTCCGGCGGCACTGCGTGACAGCAACGGCCTCTGGACCGGACTTGCGATGCGTGTGCGGCTGATTGCCTACAATAAAGAGAAGGTGAAGCCTGAGCAGGTTGCTAGGCTCGAAGACTTAGCTGCTCCAGCGCTCAAAGGCAGAGTTCTCGTCCGCAGCTCAAATCATGTTTATAACCAATCGCTGGCTGCAACCTTTTTAGCAGCCTCAGGGCGAGATGCGCTGATGACTTGGTCAAAAGGCGTGACTGCAAACCTAGCGCGCAAACCGCAAGGTGGAGATACCGATCAAATCAAAGCCATTGCCGCAGGTGAAGGTGATGTAGCCATTGTGAATAGCTATTATGTTGCACGTTTGCTGGATTCGAAGAATTCAGCCGACAAAGAACTCATGAAGAATATTTCAATTGTATTTCCTAACCAAAAAGATCGAGGAGCACATGTCAACGTCAGCGGTGGCGGTATCACTCGTCATGCAAAGAACGCTGCCCATGCAAGGCAATTCCTCGAATATCTTGTGAGCAAAGAAGGGCAGGAAATTTTTGCGTCAGCGAGCAAAGAATATCCTGTGCGTTCCGATGTTGCAGCACCTGCTGTTTTGAAGGCGTATGGAGAGCCTAAACTCGATCTCAAAGGTCTTTCGGCCATCGGCAATTTTACCCCTGAGGCAGTAAAAGTTTTGGATGAGGCCGGTTGGCGTTGAAGATTTTTCTACAGATATTTGTATTCGCACTCGTTGCTATTTTCCTTGCACCTGTGTTCGCATTATTGAACGAAGGTGTGCAGTCGCTTGTGTCAGAAAAGGCAACTCTGTCTTCTGATTTGCTTTCGCGCTACGGGCTCACCTCTTTGCTGCTGCTCGCGGGCAGCGTGAGCGGTGCTGTTCTCTTTGGAACATCGGCTGCATATCTCTGTGCTCGGTTCGATTTTCGCGGACGTCGCTTGATTCAGTGGCTTTCAATTTTACCTTTGGGTGTGCCAAGTTATCTTGTTGCATATACTTGGGTCGATTTTTTGGTGGATCAGGGAGTCCCTGGAGGATCTCTGAGAAATCTTCCCAACACCTGCTTTGTGTTCGCAGTGTGTTTGTCACCCTATGTTTTTCTTCCATCCTTTAGCGCGTTCAGCGCACTTTCTGGATCTCTTCTTGAGAGTGCAAAATTGCTTGGAAAGAGTCAGTTCGAAATATTTCGTCTCATTGAATTCCCTCTTGCGCGTGCCTCAATGTTTGCAGGAGGAATTCTGGCCGGAATGGAGGTTCTTGCTGATTTTGGGACTGTTGACTTCATGGCGATAGATACCTGGAGTAAAGGAATCTATCGCAGTTGGTTTGGCTACGGTGATCGTGGGCGTGCGTCGCTCCTCGCAGTTATTTTGTTTCTGATTTCTGGAACCCTCCTTTTTTGGGAAACAAATGTGCGAGCGAAGAATTCATTGGCTCGTTCTGGGAGAAGTGTGTCGCTTCACACAAGAAAAAAACTTCCCTTTATTAAATCTCTACCTTTTCTTTTCTTTGCGCTGATTCCTGCTCTTGTGAGTTGCGTTTTTCCGGCCCTGATTTTGACTCAGCGCGTTTATTCGAAATCTGATCCAGAACAATGGGCAAGTGTTGTTTCTCCCGCCCTAACAACCCTCGGTATGGCCAGCGTTTCGAGCGTCATTGTTGTAGTGTTAGGATTGGCGATGGTGCTAATTTGGCGCTCAAATCCTGGGAAATTTGTTCGTTCTTTAGCTCGCATAGGAGCATTGGGCTATGCCCTGCCAGGTGGTGTTCTCGGGCTTGGCTTGCTGATTCTTCTTGCACCTTTTTCATTAACTGGGAGTGTGTTTGGTTTGCTGCTCGCCTACTGCATTCGCTTTGCCACAATCGGCACCTCAACTCTCGAGGCCGCTTGGCTCGCTATTCCTCGAGTGTATGACGAACAAGCGCGTTTGTTGGGGTGTACTTCATGGGGTGTCTTTAATCGGGTGACGTTGCCGCTACTGCAAAACAGCATCGCCTGTGCCTTCATACTCACATGCATCGATATCGTTAAGGAACTTCCAGCAACCATGCTCTTGCGTCCATTTAATTTTGAGACACTTGCTATTCGAACCTACAACCTCGCTTCCGATGAGCGTCTCTCCGAAACAGCACCGTCTTCGTTGGCCATGATCGCTCTTTGTATGACAGGCGTTTTTGTTGCAGAGAAATTGGGTGCTTTTGGAGTCTCCGAGCGCTCGAGATCAGGAAAATAACATGACGAAAAATATCCCATCACTTGAAATGAAGAACGTTGCGTTTGGCTATCGCAATTCAGGGCTCACCCTTGCCGGAATGTCTTTGGACGTTGGTGAAGGTGAACGCATCGCAATTTTGGGAGAGTCGGGAATAGGAAAGAGCAGCTTGCTGCGGGTTATTGCTGGTCTTGAGAGAATCACAAGCGGGCAAATTTTTATTCATGGGCGTTTGGTTTCTGCCGAAAATGTTCATTGCACTGCGGAGGAACGAAAGGTTGGAATGGTCTTTCAGGACTGGGCCGTGTTTCCTCACTTGAGCGTGTTCGAGAATATTGCGTTTGGTCTGCGTTCGCGCGGCAAGCAAAATGAAGAACGTGAACGCGTTAAGCAGCTGCTCGAAGAATTCGAACTGGAGGGCTTAGCGTCGCGCTCCCCCGATACCCTGAGCGGAGGTCAACTGCAAAGAGTGGCATGCGCTCGCGCTCTTGCACCTCGGCCAGAAATCCTTCTTCTCGATGAGGCCTTTTCAAGTCTCGATGTGGGTTTGCGTAAGCGCATCCGAGAACAGGTCATCAAGGCATTAAAAATTGAGAGGGCAGCCAGTGTATTGGTAACCCATGATCCCGCTGAAGCCTTGGAGTTTGCAGATCGAGTCTTCCAAATGCGCGATGGAATTTTGCTTGATGCAAAAATGCACAACGAGTTTCGGCAGTAGGAGATGGTTCCTGCTTGATGGGGCTACATCACAGCGGAGGTGATTGTGAAGAGAGAATCCGCGCTGATTTTTCGCAAGTAAACGAAGGTTTCTCTTTAGCTCGACGAGTGCTGAGGGGTCAATTGATGTGCGAATGGGCCCACTTCAAAACGTCTTCTGCGATCTTGATGGCAGCCTCGAGATCTTCTTGTTCCAAAATCATATCGCTTTCTTCGTAGCGACGGGTTGTGGCGAATTCGGTGTATGAAGTGAGGTCAGCGTGAATTTCTATCGACAGGAATTGATTGACACGCTCTGTGATAATTCCCAGATCATGCGTGATTGGCACTGACTTTTCAAAGTGCACCAGAAGTGCCTTCAGAGATTTCTCCACGCACTGCTCGGCGTGATAGCAAATATTTTCAGGGCGTCCGCGGTTAGCAGCCAGAAGCGCCTTTGCAGATTCAAGATCACCTTCCGCAATTCCAATGAGCTCGCGCGCGTATGCTTTTCTGAAAACCCGTTCACGCTTCGGTGTCATACAAACAGATCCCCTCGTCTTTGATGATTTCGCAAACACCGCCAATATTTGCTCTCTGGATAAACCGGGTCTGTGTGATGAGAATGAGGTCCACAGGCCATTGGAGTGCCTGAGACAGCTGAAATATTCCCCCAGATCGTGCCTTCTTTAATTCCTCATCCGATTCAAAGATGACTGCGATATCCAGATCAGAGTATTGCGTGAGCTCATAGCGGGATGCAGAGCCAAATAACCAAATAGATTTGGGTTTGACTTTGATCCGCAGCCAGTCGACTGCTTTCTGAATGATTTGATCTGTCTCCGCCTGAGATAGGCAGACTGCAGTCATTCGCGCAAGAACCATGACCACCTCCGACTCCCCTAAGTGCGTTACGACGAGTTAATCAGAGATATCCTACCATTGTGAATGGTTTATTTCAAAGAACGAGCTCAAGTCGGAGCAGTGTTTTGGAACCAGCTGGTCTGCGCTCGGAGCTGGGATGAGCAGCCCTGTCTGCTGATCTCCGGCAATTTGACACTTTAAACAGTCCTGAGTGCGTTGATACCGAGTCTGTGAAATCTCACTTTTCTCAAAAGTCATTTGCATCTGCCCTAATGCGTCCGCGACACTCAGCTGTTACCTCTGAACTAATGCTTTTCTTTCTTTCCAATAAGTAAAATCCTTTGTTTTGACTGTATAAGCAGTCGATCGCTCAAGCGAAGCGAGTTAAACTTTGTGATCCCGCCTTCAATTGATTATCTTTGTGGCGAATTATTTCTTCTTAAATCTGGAACCGGGGCGAATCATGGCGGTGAATCAGTCGGAAAAATTGGCGCACGATCTGGCCTATGTGATGAGAGCTTTTCGCGAGGTTCTCAGTGAAATCGGTCATGATGAGTTATTGCCATTTGTTCCCTACGTTGATCTCGATGCCACGGAGCGAGCCGTAGCACTCAACTCTGTTCCTGCTGTTGCAGATCACCTTGTCCATCTTCTCTCAATGTCATTTCAACTTCTCAACATGGTTGAAGAGAACGTCAGTGTTCAGCAGCGGCGTTTTGCGCAATCATCAGGTTTCCTGGAGCTGGAATCAGGTCTTTGGCCTGTCACTCTGAGGCACTTGAAAAAGTGTGGAGTGAGCGAGGAGGAAATTCGCTCGGTTGTGCGTCGTCTTCAGGTTGAGCCTGTTCTCACGGCGCATCCCACCGAGGCCAAACGTTCTACAATACTGCAGCATCATCGAGACTTTTATCTTCAATTGGTCAAGCGCGAAAATCAAATGTGGACACCTGTCGAACAAAGCTGGCATTTCGATGAGACGAAAGCTCTGCTCGAACGGCTCTGGCGGACAGGTGCCATCTTTATCGAACGACCTAACGTTGGTTCCGAAATTCGCAATGTGATGCACTACATAAAAAATGTTTTTCCCCAGCTGCTTCCTTGGTTGGATAAGCGCTTCCAAACTGCCTGGAGCGAAGCTGGATTGACCGGATCTTTGGATTGTTTTGAAGGTGATTATCCGAGCTTTCATTTGGGAAGTTGGGTGGGTGGCGATCGCGATGGACATCCGTTCGTAACAGCCGAAATGACTCGCAAGGCTCTCGACGATTTGCGATTAAATGCGCTCATTGTTCTTCGTCACAGGTTTCTTGAATTAGCCAAGAACTTAAGTATTGCCGATAGGCCAGATGGTGTGCCGCAAATTCTCGTAAATCGGCTGTTGTCTTATCGTTCGCGTTTTCCGGAACTTCACGAACATGCGGCGCTGCGCAACGCGGGTGAATCATTGCGTCAGCTCGTTCACATCATGTTGGAGCGTCTGCCCATTGAGGTTGTTCGTGATCATGCCACGCATCTCAAGCTGCAGGCCTGGAGTTATAATCGTCCCGCTGAGGTTCGCGATGATCTCAGGGTGCTTGCAGATTCCCTGAACGAAATGGGAGCTCGTCGGCTTGTGGAGAGTGACGTTCACGACGTCGTGCGTTTGTTGGACACATATGGTTTTCACAGCGCGCGACTCGACGTTCGGCAAAACAGTCGATTTCACGAGGCTGCGTTTCAGCAGCTCATGGTCGTTGCCGGAGTTCCAAGCGCCGCGACTTATGAAGAGTGGTCAGAAATCAATAAATCTGAATTTATCAGAAGCGAACTTACCAACACACGCCCCTTTACCCTCAAAACACAAGCTTATGAGGGACACGCTCGTGATGTTCTGGAATCGCTTGGGGTTTTGCTGGATGATCGTTTCCGCTACGGTGGTGAAGGAGTTGGATCATATATTGTCAGCATGACCCACTCGGCAGATGATCTTTTCATAGTTTATCTGTTGATGCGTGAAGCTGGGTTGAGCGAAATCAGGAACAATAAGCTCGTCTGTCCGGTGCCAGTTGTACCATTGTTTGAAACGATCGATGACCTCCGAAAAAGCGCGCAAATTCTTGATGCATTTTTGAGTCATCCGGTGACGCGAGCAAGCCTTGCTTTGCAGGCTGAAGAGCGCGGTCTGTTGCGGCCACAGCAACAGATCATGATGGGTTACAGCGACAGCTGCAAAGATGGCGGAATTCTCGCAAGCCAGTGGCATTTGTATTTGGCTCAATCTGAGCTGTCAGAGCTTGCCGAAAGGCATGGCGTTGAAATCTGCTTTTTTCATGGTCGTGGAGGAACGGTGAGTCGTGGTGCGGGTCCTGTGCACCGCTTTATGCAATCTTTGCCACCGCGCGGGTTGCGTGGCGCTTTCCGGATGACCGAGCAAGGTGAGACAATTGCGCGGAAATACGCAAATCAAGCCACCGCAGTTTACAATCTCGAAGTCTTGCTTGCGAGTGTTACATCGGAAACGCTCTTGGGCCCGCATAAGGCTAGCCCTGAACCTTGGGTTTTCGAAGTCATGAATCGCTTGGCGTCACGCAGCTATGATGTTTATCGTGAGTTGATAACACGTCCTGATTTCATGACTTTTTTTCGTCAGGCGACACCCATTGATGTGCTTGAGCATTCGCGGATTGGAAGTCGGCCTTCCAAGCGGACGGGTCAGTCGACTCTTGAGGATCTACGCGCCATTCCTTGGGTTTTTAGCTGGAATCAGAGTCGGTTCTATCTCCCGAGTTGGTATGGAGTGGGTTCTGCGCTCGCTGAGCTCGAAAACACTGATTTTGAGATCTTCCAAAAGCTGCGCAATGCGCTTTCTGAAATGCCGCTGCTCAATTATGTCTTGCATAACGTTGAAACCACAGTTGCATCAGCAAGTGAAGAAATCATGCTTTCATATGCTGAGTTAATTGAGGATTCTAAACTGCGAGAAAGCTATATGGCTCAGATTGTCGGTGAATATCGACAGACACGCGACATGCTCATCAAAATGTTCGGTTCTGACATCTCTTCGCGGCGTCCGAATATTGTAAAAACCATTGCACTGCGTGAATCAAGTTTGCAAATTCTGCATCAATTGCAAATTTATCAGCTGAAGGAATGGCGAAAGAGTGACCCTAATAATCCACAGCGGCGAGAGGTTCTTTTTGCGAAAATCTTCGCCACAATCAACGCCATTGCTGGTGGTTTACGTAACACAGGTTGAATGACACCAAGCCGCCAAAAAAGATGCTCATTCAGTTTGAAGAACCCTTAAATTTGATAACTTGATTGAAATTGAGTTGAGGTTTTTGGTCAATGCTTAAAGAGATGTTTCTCAAGCCAGAGTCAAAGAATCAGGTTCCTGAATCAAGCTATATTGTGATCGCTGACGTTCGCAAATCCACTGAGGCCATAAAAAAAGGTTTTCAGCGCGAAGTGAACATGGTTGGTGCGGCGTGTATTGCCGTCGTGCGCAATAACTTTCCGCAAGGCACGATACCTTATGTGTTTGGCGGAGACGGAGCGACTTTTCTTGTTCCTGACGTTCACCTCAAATCACTCACAGATCTTCTTGAGGCGGTTCAAACTTCAGTTCGAGTTAAATTTAAATTGAGCTTAAGGGTAGGTGCTGTTTCAGTTGCGGAGCTGCGTTCTGCGAATGCTGATGTCTTTGTGCGTTCCGAAGATTGTGGCGAAGAGGAAGAGGTCTTTTTCTTGCAGGGAAGTGGGCTGAATCTAGCAGACAACTTGATCAAAGAGCGTGATTCTCGAGGTGATGAAAATTCATCTCGGTTGGATTATGCAAAGGCTAATCTTTCTGGACTTTCTTGCCGCATGCTTCCATTTCACTCGCTACGGGGCAGTGTTTTTAGTTTCATTGTTGACTTCAATGTTCCCACGGAAGAGCAGCACAATATTTCGCAAAAACTTTTTTCCACGCTTGCTGAGGATGGGGACATTGAGCGGTTACGCCCATTACAGAAAAGCAACACGGGAAGAAAATGGCTTGCGAAAAGCTGGATGATTGAAGCGAAATTATTTTCATCTCGAGCAGGGAAAATGTCCATGCTTAGAGGGTTCATAAAGACGATAATAGAAAATATCATGACAAAATTTGTATTTAAATTTGACCTCAAAAATGCAATGACTGGGCTTCCCAGCGAATACAGCGAACAAATGTTGATTCAATCGGATTGGGTAAAATTTAATGGAGCACTCTATTTAATCTTGGACATGAATCCCGCAGAAGATAAGAAATTCTGTGGTGAATTAGAGCTTTTGGAAAAGCAAGGAATGTTGTTTTTTGGAATGCATAAATCTAATTCATCTTTGGTTATCTGTCATTTAAATTCTGAAAGTCAGAAGAAGCATTTTCATTTTGTTGATGGCTCCGATGGTGGACTTACGTTTGCCGCCATTCAATTGAAGTCGAAGAAGATGAATTTTGCCGCGGCGATAAAATATTAATCTATGGTACTGGTTACGGTTGGGGAAAAAAATCTCCAACGAATCGACAACTTCATCCTTCCAAAGAGGCGGTAACCATAAGTTCTTTGTCTTGTGACTCTGCCACAGAGTGTCCGCCGTTCCCTGTGAAAATGAGGCAATTGGAATCGCTTTAGGAACAAGACAAGCCGAAAATCTATAATGACGTAGTTTTGTTATTTGGTTCAAAGCCTTCAGATCGATTTTTTTCAGTTCCTTAATTTGAGTTTCTTAACAAAAAGTCCGATCCAACCGCTTCGTGGTGTGGAGATGTGCAATAGAGCGAATTCCCAGAAACATCTGGTCGTTTGTTTGAGACCATGTATGCTGTTATCAGCCGCAGCTATTTCTCTGATGTTTGTTGCTGCATGCAGCGGTTCGGGACTCTTCGGTGATAAAAGTGATCCTTCTGCCGAACCCACAGTGCTGCCACCGGTGCATGTTTCGGGTTCTTACATCACGATTTTCCTTTGCGCTTGAAACCTTGTCCACATATGCTTGCAGCGATTAAGGTCGCTTCTGCGTCTGAGGGTCTCGAAGCCTCTCTCGTGATGGCTATTAGACTTTCAAGCAGCGCCACAATACCACCGAACGATTCCTCCACCGGCGAAAAAGTACGGCTTCTTACAGATTCAATTTCAGTGCCAAAGGAAACTGGAAGAAGCGTGCTCAGAGAGTCGCCACTCCTCCAGTTTAAGCTACAAGCGCCACTCAGTGGGAGCACTATTCAGCCTGAATTTGTTCTATCAGGCGAATGTGCGATCGGACACCTTGTCCGAGTCTTTGGAGACACAGCAAGCGTTTCAGAGGTCACATGCACGGATGTTGGTGGTCGAGGAGGATTCACGGTCAACGCAACGGCCTTAAACAGAACTGGAACGAATTCAGTCGTATTTGAACACGTTGATCCTGCGTCGAGAGCATTGGTCTTGCAGTTGGTTCTTTTAAAAGCAACCGAATAAGGTTTCTCGTCTCCGTTCAGTGGCCACAAAAGAGAATCATCACGAAAACTGCTATTGATCACTCATTAGAAGATTAACCCCAGTCGCCATTTCACCGTCGTCGTTCTTTGTGAAGACCAGAAAGTGCGTTGTGCCCGTTGGCTTGATGGTTCCTCCTGCGAGAGTTTGAGAAAGATTTGCTCGGGCAAGCATGCGCCCAGTATCGATTCTTTCTTTTTTTGATCCAAGGCTGCAATCTTTTCTTGAGAGAGTGGTCGTACCGTGAGATTTGGCATTCCTTTTCTACCTTCCCAGTCCCCAGCGCCACAAGCCGCTCGTAAAACGAGGGTGGTGGCCCTGCCGGGTCACTGTTATAATCCAGAATAGTTTTTCCCCAATCGATAGTCATGCCCTCGTCAACGGCACCGATATTGGACAATATGGGAAATCCGTACAATTGATGAAGATCGCCCTTCTAATTAAGGCCAATGCTATGAGCAAAACAGTTTTTCTTGCGGGAGCCACCGGCAACCTGGGTTTTAGAATCCTCAAAAACCTGCGCGCGCAGGGCACCAAGGTGAACTGTTTGATCCGACCGGGCGCAAGCGAAGCCGTTCGCGCCCGACTCCGGGACTTTGCAACAGAGTTGCGAGAGGCCGACATCTCCGACGACAAATCTCTTACAAAGGCTTGCGAAGGGGCTGATGTCGTTGTTTCGGCAGTTGCCGGGTTACGTCCGGTCATGATCGACTTTCAAACACGCCTGGTCGATGCAGCTGTCGCAGCGGGAGTTCCACGGTTTATTCCGTCGGATTTTTCCATTGATTTTTGCAAACTTCCTGCTGGCGATAATCGCAATCTGAGTATCCGCCAGGAGTTCCGAACGTTCCTGGATAGTCATTCAAAAATAAGCGCTACTTCGGTTCTGAACGGCGCGTTTATGGATATGTTAACGGGAACAGCTCCCTTTATTCTGTTCCCACTCAAGCGCATTTTGTGCTGGGGCGATCCCAACCAGTTGATGGACTTTACGACCATTGATAATACCGCAGCCTTTACCGCCTTTGCTGCACTTGACAACGGTGCGCCACGATATCTGAGAATAGCTGGCTGCGAGCTGAGTGCGAACAAGCTCGCAGCCATCATGACGGAGCTATCCGGAAAGCGTTACGGTATTCTTAAGCCGGGTGGACCAACTACTTTGAAAGCTATCATCACAGCGCTAAAAACCATCTCGCCAAGCAACGATGTGCTCTATCCGGCTTGGCAAGGCATGCAGTACATGCAGAACATGTACGATGGTAAATGCAAATTTGAGAGTCTGGACAACAGCCGCTATCCAGTTACGTTCACCAATACCAAGACGCTTTTGGCCGAATTTCTGCAATCGCAGTCCGCTGGAGGAAATCATACCTCCGCTTTGTCCTAAGCCCCTCGTTTTTTTGTTTGTGATAGAACAATGGCACCATTTGGTCTGAAACGGATTTACAGCGTGTGCTGTTATTGCTTGATGCACTTATTCTCTAAACGAGCATTCTTAAACTTGTTTGTATCACTCCATACTTTGTCTTCGATAGCCATTTGAGGAATGGACACCTTTAAAACATCGAAATCGAAGCATGGTTTTGTTCCCAATGCACCACCCACCGGAATTGCTAATCGTCCCCAATGGAAAACACATAATCCTTCGGGTTGAACAATTCGCGATGATTTTCCCTTAAAAATCCCTGCAACAGTGATTCAACCGCAGGCTGCATGCGGCTCAAATGAGCGACTCCCGTAACACCCATTGAATCTGCATCTATTTTTTCTTGCTTTGATTTACATGCAAAGAAAAACAGAAATATCAGACATGAAGATGCGATGCTTCTAGTGGGCATAAATATACTTCCCCCGAACGGCATTGGATTGTCGGATTATTCAGAATTCAACTGAAGCGAAATGTTTCCAAGAGAAGTGACTTCTGCAGTTCAGCAGTCGATAGTCACTGAATCATTGACTTTATTTTTGGAGAGGGTGCATCAGCACTGAGTTTTGCAAGGTTCATGGATCGGGTTGAATTTGCTCAAAAATGAATCGTTCGAGCGTTTTTTCGGTTAATCCCAACAAGTCATCTTTTTTGTAAATAAAATATCAAGTGAATTCCTGTGCTTTTGGAATGTATTTTGGATTGTATTCCCTTCTTTCCTGGTTTATCTGAACTTCGAGTTCAAATTTTCCAAGGTTGGAGGAATCATGAAATCGGTCCCGCTTATTCTGACTTCGGTCTTATTGTTGGCAGCCTGCGGTTCGCAACAGGAGCGTTATTCTGAGCTGACTGCGGAGAAGTTTGCAATCGGTATACTTGGGATTGAAATGGGTTCATGCACGCGGAACGAACTAGCACGCTTTGTTGCTGGAGAATATGTTCCTGCAATCTCCGACCAACTCCCGCGGGATCAGCAAATTGAGCTGAGACAAAAATTTGGGCGTGTGCTGAAGTTCTCGCCAGTTCGAGCTTCGGAAGCGCTTGCGTCGCAGTTTGGCTTGGAGCTCAACAAGATTCTTGAGTCAGTTTTCCCAAGTGATTTTTCGAAGGAAAAAGTCTCCGAGACGTTCATTGCGAGCGTTGAAGATGGTTCATTTACGCTTCTCGAATTTGTTTCCCGCTATCCGGTTGATCAGTTGCGGGTCAATGGTTTGTCATTCATGGCGAAGAAAGCTGCCCTCGAAGACGCATTGGTGCAGCTTGAGGATAATTACAAATAAGAATCAAATGGCAGTCAGGTATTATGAAAAAAGGGGTTCGGATTTTGTTCCGGACCTCTTTTTTTAGAACTTAAATTTGCTCAGCAGTGCTTTGAGGCCACTGTTCCTCATTGAGGCTAATGCTTTACGAACCTCGCCGAGGAGCTGCTCAACATCTGCGCGTTCACTGCCTGAGAAGTTTTCCAACTCTTCAACGCATTTTGCCAAAGCTTCTTTGGAGCCGCTTTTATTCAAGGCCTGGCTCAACGCTTTCAGTGCATTGAGTTGCGCTGTTTGCAATTGATTCAGGTGGCTTCCTGTTTTGATTCTTTCATCCACAAGGCCGCAAACGGCTGCTGTTCCTGTTGCGTCGCCAAGATGGGCAAAGCCACATCCTGCCTCGAGGAATAGAGCGGTGGCCTCGGCTTGATTTTGCATAACTTGTGCTTTGTTCACCAACGCCGAGCAATCGTGACCGCTCAAGTGTTTGTGTCCGTGATCATGATCGCAACAGTCATGGTCATGGTTGTGGTCATGGTTGTGGGTGTGATTGTGTTCTTTAGTTTTATTGTGATCGTGCATTGTTTAAATTCCTTCTTGATTTGCAATGAGGCCTTCATCACCGACACCACGGTCGAGTTGGCGATCCATCTCGTATTTGGGATCATACATATACTTCTGAATTCCTGCTTCATTTTCACACCACACAAATCGAGGTGTCTCCATGGGCAGTTTCTTGGCAAATTCTTTCAAAATATCTCGCGCCACCTCAAGCGATTCAATGCGGTTGAGGTGCTCGCGGAGCGCTTTGATTCCGGGGAAGCCCTTTGCATACCACAGCATGTGCTTGCGCATTAAAACCGCTGCGGTGGTTGATTTTCCATAGTGTTCTTCGTGATAGTCGATGTGGCACATCACAAGATCTAACCATTCTGCAAAACTCGGATTGTAAGTTTTTTCTTCTAAGATTTCTCGAAAGACCCATGGGTTGCCAAGTGCGCCACGGCTGACCATAACGCCGTCGCATCCGGTTTCAGTGCGCATGCGCTCAGCTGATTCAATGTCGAAAATATCGCCGTTGCCAATTGTGATCGGCGGGGGGCGGTTGTTGTTGCGGGCTGCTGCGAGGGCAGATTGAATCCCTGCTCGGACTCCGGCGCAATCAACGGGAGTTGAATAAGATTCAGAGCGCGTGCGCCCATGAATGGTGACCATGTCGGCGGCCGAAAGCGTGATTCGGCTCGTGGTGTCGGCAACATTCACGTTTTCGCGGGTGAAGCCAAGACGGATTTTTGCGCTCAGCGGCAATGAAGTACTGGCACGTGCGAGTTCAACCGTTCTTTGAACGCGATCGGGATCCTTGAGAATCGCACTTCCACATCCAGCTCCGGTGACCTTCTTCACGGGACATCCCATATTGATGTCGATGGTTTCAAAGCCCGCAGCGTCGAGCTGTTCAATTGCGTGAGCAACGTCTTCGGCTGACGACCCGGTCACTTGCACTCCGAGGAGTTGTTCGCTCGGGTGCCTGGCCATCATTTCAAAGGTGCGACGATTCTTGTAGCGGATGGCAGTGGAAGAAAGCATCTCTACATATGTGAGGCCCGCACCCTGTTCCTGGCAAATGCGTCGGAATGGAACGTCGGAAACACCAGCCAAAGGTGCGAGCAGCACTCGATTCTTGATTTGCAACTTTCCTAAGGTCAGTGGCTTAGAAAAGAAGTGTTGATTGCTTGGGGTCTGTTGTCCCTGCATGCCTTGCGGTCTCCATCAGGTTGCCCCTCTGATGACCCAAAAAAGCCAATCTTTCAAGGATTTCCTCTGGTCTCTCGATACAAAAGGCTCCTTCTTTAATGAGTAGGTTGCTTCCCTGACTTGTGGGACTGTTGACTGGGCCGGGCAAAGCTCCGACGTCGACCCCCAAATCTGCTGCCAAAGTTGCCGTGATCATTGACCCACTTGCAACGGCCGCCTCAATGACAAGAACAAAGTCAACCAAGGCGGCGATCACTCTGTTGCGGCGGGGGAAATTCCAGCGCGCGGCGACCTCCCAGTCATCGAACTCACTGAGGATTAATCCATGTTTCGATTGAGCCATGTGCTCGAATAAAAAACGATTGGAGCGGGGGTAGGGAACCGCCAACCCACTGCCTAGTACGGCAACACTGCAGCCATGGTTGAAGGCTGTGGTGTTGGCAACGGTATCAATTCCTATGGCTGCGCCCGAGACCACGCAGATTCCATTTTGTGCAAGTACCTTCGCAAAGTGGGCAGCCTGCTCACGCCCATAGAATGTTGGATGACGAGAGCCAATGAGAGCAACTCGCTTGCGGGCTAGCAGTGCTGGTTCACCTGCATACCGCAAAATTTCTGGAAAGGATTTTGGAAGGGGTTTCTTTATAAGCTGTTCAACAACATTCTTTTGCAAAGTGTTTGTTTCATTCATGCAACGCTCTCAATGAGATGGGTGTGAAAGTTTTATGCCGTGCGCCTCATATGTGGTGAACCAGGTGATGCCACATTCGTGGGTACCGATCGAACTCACCGCAAAGTGATCGAAAATTTCTATTCACGTTGCGTAAAAGTCTTCATTGCCGAGAAACGACGCCGTTACGTTATGTGACGAAGTGGCGAAAAGTTGACTCAAACTCGCTGCTTGACTGGCCGGCGGGTTGACACACTAATGTGTGCGTGGTTTACTGCAGGCGTAAATCACAAAAAAAGTTTGTATATCAGCAGCAGTTTTACTGCTCAGGTGCCCACTTTGCCATCAAGGAGGATAGGCGATGAAAGCACAGCGTTGTCCGTATCACGTTAAACAGGGCGTGGTAGATTCGGAAGGCCAGCTGGTTTTAAGTGATGTTTGTGGTGTGAAATCTGCATGCGGAGCCGTATGCACATACGCACCATTTGATGATTCTGCGTTCAAGGCTTGTCCGCGATTTGCTGCTTATCAGCGCGGCGGAACAGGCGAACGTCAAATTCTCATCCCTAAAAACGACGTTGAGTATATGCCCGAGTTTGGTGGTTTTGCCAGCTTCAGTGAAATGGAGCTGATGTAAAACAACCTACTGAGGGAGGCTAGGGTGACTCTTTATTCACCTGAGCTCGTGGGAGAGGTGTCTGCTGTTGGCACGATGGCAGCGGAGTCTGTTGTTCCGTCGAGTTCACTCGAAGACTCATTTCTTCTTTTGGCTCGGTTGGGGTGCGTAAGTGCTCTGTCGGAACCATCAGAGACTCTCAAGGCTCAAATTGATTCCTCGCTGCGCGAGGAACTTCGCTTAGCTCTGGTCTTTAACAAGCTTTCAAAGCGTTTTGTTTTGTGGCTAGGATTTGAGAGATTCGCTAGGGTGTTGCGTCGTGATCTAGATGCAAGCGCTCGCGACGTTCTTCTTGTTGAGTTCGTGCTCTCACAAATTTCCATTCAACAAGTTTTCGAACAATCCCAAAGCTGGAACCGTATGCGAACAACGAGTTCGCAATATTTAGAGAGTCTCGTAGGGAAGCTCGGCGGAGCTGATGGGTTGTCTCTTTTGTTGCGGGATTCTTACCGCGAGCAGCGCGACTCTCTTGGGAAAGAAGTGTTTTTGAGGTCTCTGCCCACTGCTGTCCTCGTGGTGTCGAGCATTATTGCAATCGCGATGGCACTCGTTTTTATTCGCTCGCTCACAACGGGCTTATGAATCACTGAAAAAAGTGGATGTTTGGACAGTGGGAGGTTGCTGATGCTTCTTCAGCTAACCCACACGCCTTGGTATCGTTCAAATTACAGCCACACTCCGAGCAGAGACCTTTGCATTGCGGTTGGCACAAAGGGAAATTGGGCATGCTTATATAGATGAGGTCGGTGACAAAATCTGAAAGAACGAGTCCCGAACCATCATGCTCATATGATTCCATTTCGCTGTCACTGATTTCGTGTTCGCCGCCCCCCTTGTTTTCTTCAGCCTGAACAAACAGAGCTTCTGCCTCAGTTTCAACTTCACTGCGAAACTGCGTTAGGCTGCGCACACACTCGAGTTTGGGAATCATCTGCAAATGAGCCTTCACTCGGTATGTTTCGCTCTGTTTTTCCACGGTCAGTTGCAGATTGAAATGAGATTGACTGTTGTCGGGGGAGCACTCGAGCTCCTTAAGAATTTCAGAAAGCCAACCGTGCTGATTCAAATCGAGTGCGATTTCACGAAAACGCGAATTCGCAATTTGCCTGCCTAAAACGAAGGTCGTGCCGCTTCCAATTTGGTTCAGGGGAAGTTTCCAGCTCATGGGGATTCTCCGGTCGCTTGGGATTGCAATCTGGTATTCATGCGGGGCAGTCCCCTCAACCCGGCCATACCGATGACCGTTACAACGAGCAAGAGCGCACTGGAAATGTACAGTGATGCCGAACCATTGAGGAATTCGTAGAGGAGTCCCATGAACGCTGGTCCGAGGATTCGGGCTCCGGCAGATAAACTTTGCGCCATGCCAAGAGCCATTCCTTGCCGATCGTTGGGGCTGAGTCTGCTCAACAAACCGCTCAGAGCTGGGTTCGAAAGTGCACTTCCGAGCGAAAGACAGGCCAATGCGGCGTAAAGAGAGCTGCGATCAGGTGCAACCCAAGCAATGAGAAACACCCCGAGAGTGAGAAAAAGTTGGCCAATGTTGAGGGTTCTTGTTTCACCTAATTTTTTGAGGAGAGGTCGGGAGAGGCCGCCATTGAGAAGGAGCACAGCGCAACCTAGAAACAGGAAAGCCTTGTAAATTGATGATTGATTCATTTTAAAAGCATCGGCGAGCGCGAGTGGCAGAATGGTTTCGACTCCCACAAATCCGAAGACTTGAATGAACTGCATTAGCAGTATGGTTTTGAAGTAGGGCCTTTTGAGAAGCTTTAAGGTTTCTGCTTTTGTGCTGAGTTGTGCTCCAGCCTCCTGCGAGCCAACGCGCGCGGCTGCGACAACAGATGCGAGCTCTTGCGGTGCGAAGCGGTGGTGGGTTTCTCTGAATTTGAAGATCACGAGAAGAAGGTTTACGGCATTGATGATCACCGCTGCCATTGCAATTGGGAAAAGTGGATTTTCCGGAAAGAAAAGTGTGATCGCCGCACCCAATGCTGGTCCAAAAGCAAACCCCGCACCGAAAGCAAGGCCAATGACAACCATTGAACGCGAGCGTTCGTGAATAGGGGTGATGTCGGCGATAGCGGCTTGAGCCACTGAAATATTCCCGGCAGCCACACCTGCAATGAATCGAATGAAAGCAAGAACAGCATAGCTGCCGATTTGTGTTGCAAATCCTGTTGCTGCTTGAGCTGCGATAGACAGGGTGATTGTAAAAATGAGGATTTTACGTCGGCCCACTGAATCGGAGATTCGCCCGAGTACCATAACCGCCAATAAGGTTCCGAAAGAAAAGAGGGCAGAGAGATAGGCTGCTTGTGAATTACTGGCGTTTAACTCACGGGCAATGGAAGGCATGATGGGAATGAACATGCCAAATCCAACAAGGTCGAGAAAGATTGTCAGAAAGACTGCAAGGAGAGTATAACGCCTGATGGATTTTTCGGGGCCATCAGTTGTTTTCGAAATTGCTTCTGTCATTTTTTGAATTTGGCCCTTGGTGAGATTTTGTGATTGAGCAAAGGAGGCATCATGCCGAGCTTCGACATCGTCTCTGAAGTCAATGTTCAAGAAGTCGACAATGCAGTCAATCAGGCGCAGAAAGAAATTCAATCCCGTTACGATTTTAAAGGAACGAAGTTTGAATTGAGTTTCGACAAGGCTGCTTGTGAAATTAAACTCAATGCTGACGCTGAAAGCCGGCTCGACAGTATGCTCGACATCATCAATAGTAAGCTTCTAAAAAGAGGTATTGAACTAGGTGCTGTTGAAGTAAGCAAAAGGGAGGCTGCGGGAGGCATGATGCTTAAGCAGAGCCTTAAAGTAAAGCAGGGTTTAGAGCAGGATAAAGCGAAGTTGATCATCAAAACCATCAAAGATTCAAAACTCAAGGTTGAGGCGCAAATTCAGGAAAAACAGGTGCGCGTCACCGGCAAAAAAATAGATGACCTTCAGGAAGTTATTGCGCTTCTCAAAGTTCAACAGTCACAGCTCAAAATTCCATTGCAATTTATCAACATGCGCAGTTGAGAAAATGTCATTGAAAACTCGTTCAATTTTTAGTGAGGTGTTTGAAAATGATCCAGGTCACCCGCCTCGATGGAGCTGTTGTATTCATCAATGAAACCAACATTCAGTGGATCGAAAAGTTACCTGATACAGCCATCACATTTTTAAGTGGCGCAAGAATGATTGTACGCGACTCGCCCGAAGACATCGCACGCAAGGTAAATCAGCTTGTCTTTAAAAGTGGAAAGGCTGCCAACTCCCCACAAGAATCGACCACTTCGAAACAGAGCGCGTCAAACTCCTAGCGGATCGTCAAACTTTGGATGTGTGTGACGGAAACGTCACACACGGTCGACCAGCTGGCCAGATTATCATCTTGCGAGGTGCACAAGCACCCAAGGAGGATGACAAGATGGTGGCAACGAAGTGGGCTAGGAGCGGCGTTAAGAATGCAGCAGGATGGCGTCAATGGGGCATTTCTGCTTGCATGATTGCCGGAACTTTTTTTGCACATGGCGCGCATGGCTCCATACTTCCGCCAAACAGTCTGCATCTGCAGGACAACATCAATTCTATTGCTAATATGAGCGAGCAAGAGTTCAACACCATCATCAACAACATCATGAATTTGTATCGGCCCATCGTTACGGCACGCGGTGCGCGTCTCACATCGAATAATCTTTGGACCGACACAACGGTGAATGCGAGCGCACAACAAAGCGGTAACAACTGGATTATCAATATGTATGGCGGTTTGGCTCGCCGTCCTGAAGTGACACCAGATGGCTTTGCAATGGTTGTTTGTCATGAGCTCGGTCATCATTTGGCAGGCTTCCCTTTCTATGGTGATACCGATTGGGCAGCCTCTGAAGGGCAATCCGACTATTTTGCAACCCAGTCTTGCGCACGTGAAATTTGGCGCGGCCAAACAAACGAAAATGCTCAATTCCGCACTTTGGTGGGTGATTTTGAAAAGAAGAAGTGCGACGTGGCATGGAGCAAGGTTGAAGATCAAGATCTGTGTTACCGCACTGCGGCGGCAGGTCACAGTTTGGCTACACTGCTTGGCGCGCTGCGTTCGAGCACAAATTTGCCGCGTTTCGATACCCCTGATCAACGCAAAGTTGCAACAACCTACACAGCACACCCTGAAGCTCAGTGCCGGCTTGATACATATTTTAGCGGTGCACTCTGTCCTGTGACCTTCGACAAAAATCAAATTCCAGGGCGTAGTTCCTCAGGTGGTCAAACGGGCCAGAACGCAGAGCTTTCTGCTTCCAACCAATCGTGCATGACCGCTGCCGGGTACAACGCGGGTGTGCGTCCGTTGTGTTGGTTCAAACCCAAACTCGAATTCCTTGCAATTCAGTATTCTGATGTTCGGTATCAAGAGCAAATTGGCAACGGTAACGGCTACGTCGAACCAGGCGAAACAGTTGAAGCCTATTTCAAGCTCGCAAACAAAGCTGTGAAGTCGACAACAAACATTCAAGGTGTCTTGAGCAGTGCTTCGAGCATGGTTCAAATCATTGAAAGTTCAACTTCGTTCTCTGACATGAATGCAGGAGAAACCACAGAGGCAAAATCGCCAGTTGTTTTCAAAGTTGCACAAAATGCATTGTGCGGTGAGAAAGTTGGACTGTCTCTGAAAGCTTCAAGCGATCAGGGCACTGCGGATCTGGCGCGTGAATTGCAGCTGGGGCGTGTCGAACAAGCTGAACAAGGAACGGTGTCGTCGCAGGCCTCAATTCCGGACAACGATCCTAATAAGGGAATTGAATCGGCCCTTGAAAGCCAGGACCAAGGGTCAGCAAGCTCATTGAGCGTGCGTTTAGACATTGATCATCCCTATGTGCGTGATTTGCGTGTGAGCCTTGTTTCTCCAGACGGCAAAGAATTGCGGGTCTATCCCGATGCGAACTCCCTCAAAGGACGTCGTTCGAGCAAAAATGACGGTCGTTCTGACACAGGCATTCATGAATCTATTGCGGTAAACTCGCGAGTAGAGAAACTGAGTGGAACCTGGAAGCTCAAGGTAAAAGATGTTGCTGCGCGCGACGTGGGTACCTTGATCAGCTGGGGTTTAACGGCAGCCAAAAACCAGTGTGATGGATCAACCAAGTGGGCATCTCGCAAAGCTCGCAACCAGTGAAAAGGTTCAAGAGTGGCCTCGCTGCAATTTCGGTTGCTGCGCTGGTCACTCTCGTGGCTTCTGCAGCTGCAAGTAAGCCGCCCGAACCTACACCCGAACCCACCCCTGAGCCCACCGAAATTCCTCGTCCTGACAACTTGAATATTAAAAAGCGTTCACCGGCGGATGAATTACTCATGCGTGATTGGTTGCGTTTGAGTTTGTTCAAGCTCGATGATCTTCCTGGTTTAAAGCAGCAACCCGATTATGCAGATGCTGCGCTCCGCAAGCGAATCAACGACAGCTATGGATTGCCTGCCGTGATGACGATGCGTGACCCATTGATCGCGCCGCCATTTTGGTGGAGTGCCGATCAACAGGGAATGAAGGCTCTGACTCTTGGTCCAACCCGTCATTTCACTCGTCCTGAGTTAACCATCGAAGTTCCGATGCTGCGCCTGCGCGAGGTTCCCTATATTAACGGAGACTCTGAGTTTGTCCGCGCACTCAACGAAGTGGTTCGATTGTGGACTTTGGGGCGAACTGAAGCAGCACTTGCTCTTCGTGAGAAGCTGCAAAAAGACAAAAAATCACTCCCACGCGGAACACTCGAACGCACAACGGTCGCAATTATTTCTGGCTTCCTTGATCTGCAGGCAGCAGCTGAACTCAAAATGCCTTTGGCGCGCTACGGGCCCGCACAGGGTTCATTCTGGGATAGTTTAGGAGGCACTGAACTTTCAGTTTATCTGACCAACATCGACAACACGGTTGATGACACAATCTTTAAATCTGCGCTTGCTGAGCCAGCGATCTTTTCAGAAGACGGAATTTATCCGCCGCGGCTCGCTCCCCCAAAATTATCTCCTCGCTCGATGGATATGATTCGCTTTGTGAGGACAATGTCTCTGCCGGTTCTGTTTAATGTGGCATCGCTGAGTGTGAAGTCTAAGAACTGGACGAGAGTCTATGAGGCAAGTCAGAAATTCGAAGAGGTTTATGCCCGACTCGACAAGAGGTTTGTGACGCAAAAGAATCAGGAACTCAATTTCACCACTCCCCCCGGAGTGAAGAGCACTCACCCGATTATGATGTGGCCTCGCACACCACATCAACTCAAAACGATCATTCAGATGCTCAAGGTAAATGCCCAATTCATTGCTGAGGATCCGCTGATGGCCCTCAAGGAGTCGTCAAAGGTCATTCTAAGCTCAGAAACACCTGCGTTTAAAACAATAGGCTTTGCACAAACTGCAAATATTTATGATGATCTGGGCTATCCGAATTACGCCCGCCGTTTTCACGCGTTTGCCGAAGCTTTTGCTGATGTTGAATGGTATCAGCAGAATCCCTATTTTCTTGTTGGTGGCGGTGAGAACGCATTTTGGGCAGGCGATCTCACAATTGCTAAAAAAGCATTTGAAAAATTTCTCCTTGCAGCGGGCGACAAAGTCTACGGCCCTTGGGCTCGTCTTCGCCTTGCTGAAATTGCTCATTTGAGTGAGGGTCCTGAAAAAGCCACACTTCTTTATGAAGAATTAAATCGACGTCAGGAGAAACATCCTGCCGGATTGATTGCTCGCCGTCGTTTGTTTTGCATTACTGCCGGACAAACAGGTCCTAAGGTTCGGTATCTGGAATATCAGGCCCTCAAAGAGCAGTTTGGAAAGATGGAAGAAGGAGAAATTGAACAGATTCGTGCCTGTCATCTCAACGGGCTTGTGAATGATGCTGGCAATATGGCAGGAAATAGTCTCAAAACTCTTCCCGACGATGCAGCTGTTCAACTCGATCTCATCGAAGAATTTTCAAAGAAATTTCCACAAAGCTCATATTTAAAATTTCTTGAAGAGAGAAAAGTTACGTTGCAAAGTGCTCTCGGACCATACTTGTTAGCCTACAAGCAATGCGGCGATGCAATCGATTTCTTTAAAGCGAATGAAGTGAAGATTGTCGCATTAAAGAAGAACAGTGGAAAATTTCTACCGATGTTAAAATGGAGTAAAGACGATCAGGAACGCCTGTTACGTTGTGCAGCTCTCTTTGCTTCGAACGAAATGCTTGCGAAGTTGGCGCCAGAAATTTTGCGACAACAAAAGATCAAGCCTTCGCGCAAATTATCGTCAAATATGAAGGAATCATCACCCAACCGACTCACGCGTTTGGCGCTGGAAATGACGGTGTCGCCAAATGATAAGCGTGCTGAAGCGCTCTTTTCAGAATTGCGCAGGAGTGGACAAGATGACCTTTGGTCACACGTTCAGAGTCTCGAAAAGAAGCAGTCTCAATCGATAGACGACACAGATTTCTGGCCTCAATTGGCATCTGTGCGCGTGATGCAATGGGATTTGGAGCAGCCCGAGAAGAATAAAAAACTTTTACGCCGCAGCATGCGTTCAGAAGTTCTCCGCCGTCCAGATCGAACTTTGCAACGCAAAGAACTCTGTGATCGTTTTTTACTTGAATCTTCGACTCTGAGCCGACGAGAGTGGGATACCTTTGTTTTGGCAGTGCCAAGCGAACGGTGGATGGAAATCCTCAAATCCCCAGGAAACTCCTCAATTTGTGCTCAACGCTCGGCCGAGGAAGCATTGCGGCTGGCACAGAGCCAACCCACACTCGCTCGTGATAGACACATTTTGTGGCCCTGGCTGAAATCTCAGGGAGCGTTGAAGGAACAGGAAGCTTGGCTGGCCTTGGGAACGCGCTGGGCGAGGGAAGGAAGTGTGTCAAAACAGGAGCTTGAAGAACTCTTTAAGACACTCGAAAAAGAGGCCGATATCCCGTCTGTAAAGCAGGCCGCAAGAGCTTGGCGGGAGTCGAACAAACCCGGTGGTCTGTGGTAGTGTTGGTTGAGAGACGCAGTGTCCAACCAGCATCTCTTCTGTGAAGTGAGGCGTGTCATGGGTGAAGTGCTTTCTTTCAAGAAAAACAAAACTGCTCCTGGAATGAAAACAAAACCAGCGAAAGCTAAGTCCGGCACAAAGAGCCCGGCAAATGAAAAGACTCCCCAAAGTAAGAGCACACAGCCTTTGTCGGCAACCAAACGTCCAGCAAAGAAAAAAGAGACAATGAATGCGGAGAGTATAAAACTCTGGTGGATTTCGCAGGAATTCGATGAACTCATCCGCAAAGCGGTGCTTGAAAAGCATATCCCAGTGGAAGAGCTTTCCGCAGTCATGGCGCATCGTTTGGGCTCACTTTTGAATGTCAGTGAGCGGACTCCTGAGCTCACGTTGTTCTGTCTGAAGATTATTTCAAAGATCACAAACCAACCTAAGCCCGGCTCAAATGCCAGCTGAAATTCTTTATCCTTCCCCTTTTTTTCTGGCTATAAAAAATGAGAAATAAAAGTGTTGGGAGAGTCTAGCAGCCAAGCGCCCCAGCGGTACATTTATATGTGCTCATCTCCTGGGCATCATTGAATTCCAAGATCATTCCTCCATGAACCCAAATATAATTGCTGAGCCGACGAGGTGCGGCGGGTGGAGATGCAGGATCTATGGGCGGCAAAACATCGAAACGACCGCGTGCAATGAATGTTGTGACACTCAAATAGTTTGGCGCAAAGGCGCCCGTGTTCTCTCCAAAAAGGCCTTGAAGTCTTCTTACGGTGTCGCGAAAATACGATGCGCAAATAACTCCACCCCAGAGATTTAAGTCGCTTGATGAAGCTATTATTTTGGGAATTTGCCTTTGCACAATTTCCCGAGGATTCGCGCCGTTTGCATCCGAAGTTAGAAATTTAATCACAGGGCGTTGTCCTGCAGCGCATGCAGCAGGACACACTTGGTTCGCTGCACCCCAATTATTCAAAGCATCTGGAGAAATGGGCGGCACAAGGAAGCCTCCACGCCCGGTTGGCAAATTTACACCCGCAGGAATTGCTTCGCAGGCGTTGACGAAAGCAGTTCCTGGGTTGCCTGCCGCATTAATTGCGAAACCAACTCCATCGGTGCGCAGAGGGCCACCACCCTGGCCGGCAGCAGTGAAATTACACCTGTAGTTGTTCAGGTTAGCTCTGCCGTTGGCAACACCATTGTATTGCAAAACGCAGCCACGTTCTAAACTTCCGCGCGGCTGAGCGGTTTGAAAGGAGCCTCGCAAATCACGCAGCACTCTCATTAACTCTGTGTTTGCATCACCTGCAATGCGTAGAGTTTTCGCTGTGGCCATGTAGTCTCGCAGGAGAGAACTTCCAGCAGTCGCGATGACCAAGAGAAAGGAAACACTCAGCATGAGTTCCACCAGGGTGAAACCACCCTGGTGGCTTGCGCGTTTTTTGTTGCTGGGTGTGACTTTCATTCTAATTCACTTGCTCGAGGCTTTAAGTTCAAGCATGTTTTGAATGACGAGATCACCTGTGACAACGCCATTGGCCAAGACATAGTGAAGTTCGGCTTGACTCGCGGGCCCTTCGAGAGCCAAGTTTGCCACGGTTCGGCCGGAAGCGCCGAGCTCAACAGCAGTGACCGGCAGATAAACCTTGCTACCGCTGAGAACTTGATCGCTTGTCTTAAGATTTTTAGCTTGAATCCATCCTCGGCGAGTCATGAAGGGATGCGTATCTGTGACCTTCACAACACGACCTCCAACGCTCACATTGATGAGGGGTTTGAGTTCCGGTCCGATAGTGAGTTTTGTAATACGCGCTGGCATTTTTGTGATAGGATTGTAAACGAACTCTCCTATTTTTAGCTCAGTCACGAGTCTGTCGCTGCCATCAGACATTCGAATGAGTGTTGTTTCGTCGAAACATCCATCGTTGTTTCGGCAAACGAATCCAGCTTCATCTTTCGTCTTGTATGAGTAATTGCATTGTGTGGGAGTTGCGGCGTTAAAGTATGAAAAATAGGCACATGTCATTGAGGTGTGGTGGTTTGCAACAATTGGTTTCCCCAAATTCTCAATTCGGTAGATCGAGAAACTTCGCTTCGCTCCCTTCGTGATACTATCTATGACACGTGTCGAAGTCTCTGTTCCGTCGGCATTTTTTGTTGTTTGAGTTACCCATTTCGAAATGTCTTTGTCACTTTCATATTTCACTGTGAACTTATCGACATCTGTATACCCAGTTCCAGTCATCGTCTCAGACACAAAAGAGTTGTAGGCAGCACGCAGCGGATGAATGCCTCCTTTACCGCTCGGATTCACTGCCCACTTGCCTTCGCCATCGAGAAAGTCGTCATCAACCTCGAGAGCTGCAATAGCCATTTCGGCCGTTGTTTCTCGTCCCACGTTGTCAGCGCTTGCGAGACCATCAATATTTTTGAGAGCGAGTGTCTCTTCAGCCAGAAGTGCTTGAACCTTGTCTACCCAGGCTTCGCTGCAACTCACCTGCACTGCGCGATCTGCATAAAATACTTGCCGAGTTGGATTATTCGCACCCTCCACAGTGTCATGAGCGACGGAGTCGAGAGGAGCGGGCACTTTGATACACTTTGTTTTCAAAGTCGCTTTGTGTTCCTTGTAGGGAATGTAAACCTTTGTACAAAAGTCTGCATTGGTGCCTGCTGATCCGCAGCCACTCCTATAGTCTTCTGTGCTTGCAGCATTCCATTTAGTTGGTTTCGATTTCGATCCGGTCAGAAAATATTGAAAATCAGGACCTCCCTCAGCCCCCTTTTCCGGCATCACGCCAACAAAGTATTCGTTCACACGGGTTCCCGAATAGAGATGGTTTGTAATGACTTGATTCTGGCTAGCGTAGCGGCCGCGGGAAGCGGGTTGCCAGCGGTTTGCGTTTGTGCTCCACTTTTCGTTGGCGGGTCTTGCGCCGCGATATTTCTCTGCGCTTTTATAGTAGGTGTTAATAAGGTTATCTCGATACGTTGAGAGCACGGCGTAGTCGGCATCTGTCACCTTTGCCGATAATTTATCTGGGTAAACCGGACGCTCGAATTCGTCGGCCAATTTTCCATCGGGGCGAGGTTCGAGTTGATCCAATGAATACGCAGCTGTGCCAGCATGTGCTGCAAAACCCAAATTTCCAGAATCTTGAGCGACTGTCGCTGGCCTCATATAAAAGCAAGTATCAGCTGCTCCGTGCTTGCCAATAAGGCCTTTGTTGGCATCTTGCGTAGCACCGAAGTTGACCTTTGCGTTGAGCGTTGAGAAAAATTGTCCAGTGGTCGTTCGACCGCTGCGCTGTGCCCTGAGATATCCGAAGCTTCGCTCAACAGCCAAACTATTGCCACTCGCAGTTTTTTCACGCGCATATTCTACAAATGTAACTGTCACTTGTACTTTTTCTTGGATAGGCTTTCCCGCAGCATCTTTGCGAGTGATGGGAACACAAACGTCCACAGTTTCACATTTCGCCGCCTTGCAAACAACTGTGGGCGAAGGATCGCGGCGCTCGTATCTCCATGCAACTGGGCCACCGTTGCACGAAAGCGCAAAGTTGGGCCGAACTGTTCCGCAGCCCCCTGGCTTCTCGTAGCCAGCGACGCTGCCGTTGATCTGTGGTTCTGCAATTCCACACGCTGAGTTGAAGTAAAGAGAACCGTTCGTGATCAGTTGAGTGACTGACTGCAATGCAGCTTCATTCACGCGACGTTCGATGTCGGCTTCGGTTTCTTGTTTTGCCGACTTTTTATTATCCCGTAACTGCGAAATGAGCACACCCGACGACACCGCAATTGCTGAAGCGAAGATAAGCACTGTCGTTGTGCTTGATCCTCTCTCATTTCTTTTTCGGTTCAATTGGCATTTCATCACAATTCTCCTTTTCAGAAAATTTTTAATTTCCGACTTGAATAGGATCTGCACAGGTGTTCGCGCATCTATAAATCCACGTAGGATCTGCTATACAAACACTGTTGCCGGCTGCATCAATGGGCGCGTCGCGTGATGGGTTGTCGCAATTCGGAATTGCAACCCCAAGCTTTTCACTCGTAATTTCCTTACGAGTCCGAAAATGTTGTTGAAGTCCGCTGCGAAATGATTTGTCTGCGTTGAGTGTCGTATAGAGGTCGAGCCTCACTTTCAGGCTTCGATTCATTTCATACCTTGCTTGATCGCACGTGATAGTTGCTCCCGTGCTTGTGTTGGTAAATTGTGCGGTGGCAACTGCCAAGCCAAGCACTGCAGGGTTATCAACTGCGTTGAGCCCTGTTGAAGACGCAGCTGCAGCGTTCGTAAAATCACCCACACGCGAAAATAAATTGCCAACAAATGCAAAGCACATGCGAAAATTGTTTCTCCCATCCAAACCCATGACATCTCCACCACCCACCGAAGTGTAGGCCAAAATTGGCACGCCATCGGCCGTGGGATTTGGGTTTGGCACAGGATTGGGAGATCTGTTTCCCTCTTGGCCAGAGCAAACGTCCACCCAAGCACACATCTCCGCGCCTATTCCAGATGTCGGGAGCTTATCTCCACGGCACAGGGCGTCGAGATTAAAATTAACGGTATCAATTCCGGAAATTGCACCTGTTCGGTTGCTGAAGGGAACCATTGCTCCCCAAGGAAAGCCGTTCTCGGCAACTCGACCCGTCAAAGGCCGATTGCTCACTTGAACGAATTCAAGTGTACTGAGTGACATGCGCATATCCGCACCCAAGGTTCGCTGTGCGGTCGCTCTCGGGGCAAAACCAAAATCTAACGCCCCTGATGCATAAGCAAACTGTCGAGTGTCCTGGCAAAAATTATCTACGTTTTCTGACTGCCCGGGGGAAGCGCCCATATGGGTTGTCCATTGCATGAGCTTCGAAAAATAAAGCTTCAAACGACTCGATGCGAACGACTCGAAATAGAGATGTGGCCCAGAGGAGTTTCTTGCATTCATGCCGGCTCGGGTTTTTTGAAGCACCATGAACGATCCACCGAAAACAGCGACAAGAATGGCTGCGCCGATCATAAGCTCGACGAGTGAGAAACCCGATTGTTGAGACAATCTCGACATAGACCACCCTGTTAACGTGCATGCGTCATGCAACTTTCCTGATAGTGCTATCGGAGAAAAAGTAGAAAATTTGACTTCAATCAGGAATTTGGTCGAATCGGGAGATTTTTCCCCAAAAAATACAGCCCCTTGAAGAGTTTGTCTCTGCAAGGGGTGTACAGGCAATTCTGAATGTCTGGCTCTACTCGCGGGCACTCTTTAGGAAGCCTGGGTGGGTTAGATTTTGAAGCCAACTCCGAGGTCGAACCAAGGCAAACTCGCCCCATCTGACTCCTTGACAGCCTTCTCTTCACAAAATCCAGACTGAGTGTCCTTGCCAGATATTTTGCTTTTCACGACGCCCAACCCGGTTGTGACGTGCAAGGTATCGGACAATGTCCATAATTTTCCTGCGACAAACGCACCTACGCGGTGAAAACCTTTCGATGTGAAGTCACAAGTGATTCGTTCAGGTTGTTCGTCCCAGCTTGGCAAAACCGACTTTGTTTTACTTTGAAATGCTCCAAGCATGAAAGCGCTTGAAACATAAACATCACCAACATTGCCGAATTCGTTCAAGATGAGGTCGGCACGCACTCCCAGATTGAACGATTGCATTTTTGTGTCTTCCATCTTGCCAAAGTGGTAAACAACCGTTGGGCCGATATGGAAATTAGGATTGATGACTTTCATGAATTCAACGTCTGCAACCCCGGTGTCCGAAACAGCAGCCATGCCAAGCAAGGGAAGTTGCTGCACCCGCATGTACCAATGTCCTGTGTTGGTAGGCTTCTGCTGAGGCGCTTGACGGACGTTGGCTTTCCTTTTCGATTTTGATTTTTTTGTTTCGGCGTCAGTGTCATCATCTACATCCAGCTGTTAATCGCGCTCATTTTTTTCTTGAGAGTTCGAATCTGCGATTAAGCGCGTTTGACGAGCCTCTGCGCTAGCGAAAGGGGCCATGGAAAGAATCGAAAGAACGCACATTGAATTCATGAGTGAAGCTTTCATGAGACACCCTCCTAGGTTGTTCTGTATTGGCTAATGCAATTCGAATGCCAAATAAATAGTTTCATATTTTTAAGTATATAAGATGCGCTGTTCGTGGTAAGGAAGCAAAAAATGCATGTCAACTCCTACATTTTTTCCACGTGCACCCATTTTTTCACAGTCCGCCAATCGAGCTCTAGGCGTTGAGCCACTTTTTCGAACGACCCCAATTTGGCGTAAGCACTGCGAGCATAGTGGGCCAACAATTCATCAGCCGTCCACCGCACGGATTCCCATGCGGTTTTGAGTGTGTCATCGTGGTCTGCATTTTGTGGGCGCCCTGTAAGTGGGGTCATCGCAATTGAATCGGGCCCGTGAAGAATGACACTCCGAACTCGTTGCTCAAACTCTCGCAAATTTCCTGGCCAATTATAGTTTTCAGGTATGCTCTTCAAAACAAGCTCCAGACTGTTTTCAATTTGCTCTGGTGATGTTTCTCCCAAAAGACGATTCAGAATGCGCTCGGTCAGTAGACGCTTTTCAGCGGGAGCAGCGGCAAAACGTTCTCGAAGTGAGGGGATTTCTATGATGTCAGAGGCCATTCTATAATAAAGATCGGCGCGCAATTCCCCTTGGGCAATTCGGTTGAACATGTTCGCATTTGTGGCCGACACCAATCGACCCGAAAAGCGCCTTTGTTCATGGCTACCCACGGGTGAATACATGCGCTCTTGTAGAACACGGAGAAGTTTTACCTGAACAGGTAATGATAGTTCGCCAATTTCATCAAGAAACAACACGCCATTCAGGTGGGTGCGACCCAATAAACCAGCATAATTTTCAACAGCGCCGGTGAATGAACCTTTTTTGTGGCCGAATAATTCACTCTCGACGAGTGTCTCGGGGTATTCTGAAATGTTGGCTGAAAGATAGATGTCGAGAAAACTTGCCTCAAATTGGCCGCTTTTCTCGTCGAATGGAATATAAGCGCTGCGCCCCAATGCAGCTGCGGCTTGGCTTTTTCCTACACCCGTTTCTCCGAGTAAAAGAATTGGAAAAGATTCCATGTTTCGATGAAGTGTTTTTAAGTAGGCGCGCAAATCATGTGTGAACAAGCTACGCCAGAGACGTTCTCGAAGCGATCGCACGGGCGCTGATTGGCCACTCACATAGCGATTGATAAAGAAAAAAGCTCGTCGCATTTGAAAGAAGAGAGCAACGACATGTGCGTTTGGAAAATCGAGGTTTAATTGTTTCAGATCCGTGAGAATTTGCCCTGCGAATGGCAGAGGCAAACACTTTCCTGAGGTTGAATTTTGTAGCTCTATATATTTATCGAATTCATCTATAAATTTGTGGAACACAGCAAAAAGAGCAGCGTCTGCGACAATTTGCTTGATTTTCGGAGGTGACTCAGATTTTTTGAGTCCGAGAGGGTGAATAATTTCTTGAACCACTCGCTCGGCCTCCCTAGCTACAAGCTCTGCCGTGTTCTCGCGAGTTGCTTTTTGGCCAAGATAGTTTTGGACAATTTGAGTATCGAAGAGGTCTCGAGCTTCACTGAAGGGATTGGCAAGTGCGGCAGAAGAAACCAAGGAGAGAAATTCAAGTGTCTTTGGTGCGATATTAGTCATAGATGAACTCAATCCAAAAAGGGTCAGCAAACTCTTTATTGTTATGCCGTTCGTTGTAAATGTTTCTTTAATTCTTCAATGATGTGCTCAGTGTCTTGTTCTGGTTTGACTGTCCAGGTGAGAACTCTATTCTGCACACCCTCAGCTCCCACAAGGCGCACACTGATTGCACCAACAGGACAAACATCAAGGCAACTGCTTTCAACAACACGTACGAGCCAACCTGGTTTTTGGCCACCGAGAAGAGATTTTTCAATCTCAATTTTTAATTGGCGGCTCGGATTTGAGTTTTCCGGCTTCTCGATGTCGGTGCACGAGCGCTTGCAGCCTTCACCACAAGAGCTACAAATGAGAACGTGAGCGTGCTCGGACTGCCGCACTAACGTCAGGGTCATAGTCGTGCTGCCTTTCAGTTCGGGAAGTCAATTTGGAGAGTCAATTTCACCTTGTTGAGAATATCATCGCTGGTGATTGTCACTGGAACCTTGCAGGCATTGCCATCAGGTTTTCTGAACTCAAATGAGTATTCACCTGTTGAGAAAGTACCCGAATTAAAGACCTGCTCTTTGACTTCAAGAAAGCTAGCCGTCGTGAATGTACGAAAGAGAAGATCAGAGTTTTGATAAGTATCAGTTTCTGGAAGAGCAATCACAGCCCCATCTTTTCCTGAGCTATTTGCAGCACCGCGTGAAATGTTCACGGTGCATGTGAGCGTGGGAATGGGAACTGAAGTTGTCGATTGTCCAGACGCTCCCGAAGCTGAATCTGGCTCACCACCTGATCTTTTGCTGCCGGGAAATGGTTTGGGTGAAATTGGATTTGGGTTATCTGGATTTTCAACCTCCACTGCGCATGCAACGGGAAGAACGAAAATATACGCTGCCAACACAACTCTCAGAAAAGAACTCTGTTTTCCGAATTGTTTCTTCATTTGCTGCGTCCTGTCACCGGGAAAAGTTGCATGTTCATTTGGTAAACCTGCATATCGTCTGTCTGTTGTTCGCTGAGTGCTATGATCTTCTTGCGCACGTCACGCAGCATCTGTTTCACTTGGGCTACATGTTCGCCCCCAAGCACAACAGTGAGAGCGCTCAAGTCCCGTTCTTCGGCATCAATTTCGCTGAGGCTTCGCTCACTCAGTTGCAGCATTTCTTGGTGGTACTTGTGGATGGAAAGGTGATTTGCTCCTTCAGGCACACGGATGTGTGAATATGAAGGGCGGATTTGATTATTTTCGTCCATTTCCACGTAGCCAAGGCGTAACAACAACTCGAGGCTTTGCTTGGCTTGATCTGCGGTGATTCGGGGCCGCAAATGTGCGGCTATCCAGCGAGGTTCGGGTGAAAATTCAGTGCTAGCGACGAGCTCTCGCACAACGGGGTGATACCACTTTCCAAAGAACTCCATTTCATCGCGCGTGAGTTCATTTTGAATTGATTTTTGCCGCACCTCAAATGCTTTTTTGATACCTGCGGTGCGTTGTGCGGTGTCACGGGCGCCGTTGTGTTCAACGAGCGAAAGAAACCACACGCGCCTATCGCCATGCAAACCGAGGTGACTGACAACCTGTTGGGCACTGCGCGGAGAGAGCTGACGCCGGTGAGTGCAAATAAGATGAAGGTAGTTTGTTTCGCCGAACCCCAGATCGCGCGAGAATGCACGGTAGGAATAGCGCAGGGTCTGTTGCTTTAATTCAGCGTAGATCGCTGACAGAATGTCTTGGATGGACAAATATTTAAAAACATCGATTTTCTCGACCACGTCTTTAATGATGTTGTCTTGAAGCTTTTTTTCACCCATCGCGACGCTCCAGCCATTCCTATTAAGGAGCGTATCGGCAACACGGCTAAAATATACAGTTTCTGTGACAAAGGTCTGGCTGGTATGCCTGTAAATTACCGTATTAATTAAGATTCTAAGTGCACAGAGGTGCACGAAGATTGCCTAAGGTGCTTAGTAGCAGTCGAACGATTTACCCATGCTGATGACTTCAAAATCAAATGATCCATTGCTCATCCAGACATACTGTGATGAAAATATTGTAGATTGACTATGGCCAACACAGATATCCATTCGCGTAAAACCTTTTCCAACAAAGGCACTCCCGGTATCGACCACCTTAAAGGGAATGGGATCTTTCACTTTCAGTCGCTTTTCAATCTCAGGAATTCGAATCAGGGTTCCATATGGGAGTGCCGTGCGATCCATTGCGACACTCACATCTTCTGCTCGCCAGTTCATGTAGTCGTCGAGTGTGTTGAGTTTTCTGCCGCAACGATCTTTCGGTCCACCTTCCATGGCAGTGTTTTCAGTTGTGTAGAGGGTGGTTACGGTTGTGCGAGTCTCAGTGCCTTGAACCGGTGGTTCGTCGCTAGATGAACCAATATGAGCCGCAAATATCCAGCCGGTAGTGAACGAGCATCCCACCATGGGCTGTTTGAGGCTCACTTTTGCATGGGAACCAATCCATTCCGGCGAGCTTGCTAATGAGTGCCTTGTTCCGCGCGGCAACGCACATTTTTCTTCTTTCGCGAGAGCAGAGGAATCTGTGTTCTCAGCCTTAAAAACGGTATCGCTTGCGGAGATAATTTGAATCCAATGTGGGGTGCTGTCGGGGCGATTTCTTGCTTCAACCGTATTTCTATCTGCAGCCTGCGTTGCTCTGCCCGGTGCACTTGGGTTGCTCGGGCGTATTTCGAATGTTTTTACTGGGGGAAGCTCGCATCCACTGAAGAGTGTGAGTGCCACCGCGCCAATCACTGTTTGAATGCTTTTGATTTGAAGGGTCATGGGAAGCCTCCCTCGTGGCATTGAATTTCAGTTCCACTCCTCGGAGAAGACGAGCAAAACACATGCCAGATGTCCAGCTATGGGTGGTGGATGAATTAAGGGTGTTTAACCCTTCCTTCAGTGTCTAAGGATTCGACACTGAAGGAAGGCAGAAAGTTTTTCAGTGGGCGCGAACACGCAGGTTCAGATAATTCAAAGACCGCTCGGCAATTGCCTCAGGTGTGAAACCAAACTTTTGGGTCAGTGTTTCGGCAGGCGCCGACGCGCCGAAATCGGTCATGGCGAAAATCGCTCCGGAGCGGCCCACGATGTCAGCCCACCCTTGTGGAGCTCCAGCTTCCACTGCCACGGTTGGAATGCCATCTGGAACGAGTCGATTGAGTGCAATGGGGTCGCGCGCAAGCTTCTGAGGCGCAGGACAGCTGACAACGCGCACGTTGAGTTGAATTCCTTCACCCGAGAGAGTCTCGAACTTTTGCTCTTGCAGCCAAAGTGCAGCTTTCAGCGCCGCAGAGACCTCGGAACCAGATGCAACCATGGTGAGTTTTTGCGCATGTGTTGGCGCATCAAAATCCTTGAGAAGGTATGCTCCAGTGCGCAAACCTTCTGCGACATTCTTCGGACTGCGTGGGGTATGCAACAGGTCGTCGAGTGAAGGAACATCCTGACGCGTGAGAAGAAGAGCAGTTGGTGTTTTTGTGTGCGAAAGTGCGAGTTCCCAAGCCATGAGAGTTTCGCGTGCATCAGCCGGGCGCAAGACTTCTAGGTTGGGAATGCAGCGCATGCTTGCAGCGTGCTCAACAGGTTGGTGTGTTGGACCATCTTCTCCCACTGCATAGCTGTCGTGTGTGAGAATAAAAATAGTTGGAATTTTCATGAGAGCAGCAAGTCGGATGCTCGGGCGCATATAGTCAGAGAAAACAGCAAATGTTGCGCAGTAAGGTCGGAAGCCCCCATGCAACGCCATGCCGTTGGATATCGCTGCCATCGCATGTTCACGCACACCAAAGTGAATATTTCTTCCGGCATATTCACCTGGCATCACAAAAGATGAACCAGGCAAAGTTGTGTTGTTGCTCCCGGCAAGATCAGCGCTTCCGCCGACGAGAGTTGGGTTGGCTTCTGCAAGGCATGCAAGAGCCTTTCCGCTCGCAACACGAGTTGCCATTTTTGTTCCCAAAGAATCCCAAAGTGCATCAGCAGCATCGATGTTGGAAAACTCTGTTGTGTGCGCTTCCCATTGCTTTAATGCTGTTGGATTTTGAGTGCGCCACTTTTGGAGCATTCCTTCGGCTTGCTTGTTCCACCTTTCGTATTCGGGCAGTGCAAATGCCGCGAGGCACGAGGTCGCTGCAGAGTATGCCGATGAGTCAACGGAAAAGGGTTCGGTGTTGTTAATTCCAAGATGTTTCTTGGCCTCAACGACGTCTTCGGCGCTCATGGGGTTGCCGTGAATTTTCGGTTTGCCTTCCCATTTTGGTGAGCCTTTTCCAGCCACTCCAGTGCACACCACAAGAGTTGGGCGGGGAGAATTTAAATTTTCACGATCAGCAGTGTCGAGTGCCTCAGCCAATGAAACGAAATTGTGTGAATCGGCTCTCAGAACGCGCCAGCCGAACGCCTCAAATCTTTTTCCAGCGTCTTCGCTGAATGAAATGTCGATGGTTCCATCGATGGTGATGTTGTTTGCATCATAAAATGCGATCAGTTTTTCGAGCTTAAGATGCCCCGCGAGGCTGCAGGCCTCGCTCGAAATTCCTTCCATAAGGCATCCGTCGCCAACAATCACATAAGTTTTGTGGTTGATTGGTGTCTCTTGGCTTGAGTGATTCAGTCGGGCTGCAAGCATGCGTTCTGCGAGTGCCATGCCAACACCATTTGCGATGCCCTGGCCGAGGGGGCCAGTTGTGACTTCAACTCCTTCGGTGTGACCGAATTCTGGATGTCCAGGCGTTTTGCTGCCCCACTGACGAAATTCTTTGATGTCCTTCAAACTTAAGTCGTAGCCTGCCAAATGCAGAAGAGCGTATTGCAGCATTGAACCATGACCAGCCGACAACACAAAGCGGTCACGATTGAACCAGTGAGAATTTTGTGGCGAATGGTTCATTGCGGCGAAGTAAAGAAAAGTACCAATATCGGCTCCGCCTAATGGCAAGCCAACGTGTCCTGATTTGGCCTTGAGAACTGCATCCATGCCGAGGCAACGCACTGCCGTTGCGATCGTTTTAAGTTGTGCTTCGTGACTTTTGACCCGTTCAACAAACATGAATGCTCCTGGTTTTCAGTAAGAAGGTGCCGGGGGAGGAATGCCAATAAGTTGTTCGTAAATTCTTTGGGCCGCGATTTGTGCAAGAGCCTCAGATGCGTTTTCGCTGTTTTCGAGATAGCGCAAAGTGTGAAGGCTTTGTTTGTTGCTTAATGATGCGCGCACTGAACCATCGCCGACAACGGGGTAGGGGCCGGTTGTGAGGTTCGGGAGGTTCGATTGAAAAAGAACAGCACCAGTTTCAAGATCAATGGCGCGCGCTTGCACTGTGATTTGTGCAATTTCTTCTTCAGCTGAAATGTCGGGAAGTTTTCCGTTTGCGCGAATTTGTGCGCAGTTTGCCGAACCACTGGCAAGAACTTCATTGCCTTGATCACATTTTTCAACACGAGTGATTGCTCGGCTTGCTGCGGTTATTTGAAGCTCCAACCCCCAGCGTGCTGTTTTTAAATCGGTGATGATAAAAGAGCGATCCTGGGCGAGAAGGCGTTTGAGTGCTGCCATGAGTCGTGCCGACTGACCAGCACGTGAGGTGGTGTCCATCACTGATGAAATGAAGAGGGTGCGTGGCTGTGGCGAGAGATAGCGTTCGCTATTGGCGAACCGATAGACACAAGCGGGTGCGAGAAGAATCAGAGCCAGAACAAAGAGCGGGATTTGAAGATAATTGAATGGGCCGAACGCACGCACGAGTGACTCCCTTTCAAACCGGAGAGTAAATTTTGGGCAGGAGTTGCCCGGCCTCGTGGAGTGCTCTTATGTCGGTGTACCCACCGAGAAATTCACCGCCAATAAAAATCATGGGCACAGTGCGCCAGCCATTGTTTTCGGCGCTGAGCCGACTCCACAATTCCGGCTGCTGGTCGAGAAAAACTTCTTCGTATCCAACCTCGAGGTTTGTCAGCAGTGTTTTTGCCGCAACACAGTAGGGGCAAACACGCGTTGAATACACGGTGACCTTTTTCATGGGAAAACCTCTCTCTGAAGACTGCATTTGCTTAGCAGAGGTGTTCCATTTTGTCACTTGTCTCAATTCGAATGCTCACACTCACTTCGAGGCGAAGAGAGGTGATGGAAATCCAATGGTGACCATGAGGTTTTCGCATTCTTTTGGTGCAGATTTCCCGGCGAGGAGAGGTTCAATGCAGTGGTCGTTATCGAAAACGACGACCAATGTTTTATCATCGAGCAACATAATGCCCTCTGCCTTTTCCGGAAGTTCTAAGCCTGCGAGCAAAGGGCTCAAGTCTGCGACAATCTTTGTTTCAACTGGCGTATATGACGTTTTTCCTGCCTCGTATGAGTTGGTATCCTGGAGTCGGGTTGTTTGCGGAGTGATACGAGCTTCAATCAAAACCATGTGCTTGCGAGAGTTTGAGTGCTCGAGGACAAGAAAGCGGTTCCCGGACTCATCTATTGCTGCAAGGTCGCCTATCTTAACGTCTTTGTGCTTTCCTCCGTTGCTTGTGGCATTTTCGCTATGATTGTAGGCGAATTGTTCAACCTCGCCTGAGTCTCGGTGGATGCGAACCATGCGGTGGAGCGGAGTATTTTTATTGCCATGACCTGGCTCGCCCGAAGCTCCGCCTTTTTCATCGAGAGGTGACTGCAAGGCAGCGATGACGTGAGCTCCGGAAATAGTGAGACCCTCAAATCCGCGATTGTCGGCCCGGTGTCGAAAAATCCAGGGGAGTGAGTTTTGAAGGGTTTGATGATCTTTCGAAGGCTTCCAATGCTGAGTGATGTTGCCCAAAGCGTCGGCACGCAGAATCGATGGCCCGTATTCTTCCACCAACCAGAATTCGCGCTGACCATTTTTATCGAAGGTTTGAGCCACCCCTTCGAAATCGAATCCGCGGGGCGACAATGGCAAACGAGCAAAGGGGCCTTTGGGCGATTTCATTTCAAATGGCTTTTCTCGAGTGGCAAGTTCGGCAACAGCTGAGGGGAGGCCGTTGGTGGGGGCGCCGAGAGCCTTCAAGCCTATTTGCTCCAAGACTCGACCTTCTCCTGTGGAAGAAAGTTTGATGCGAAAAAGGGTTTGATTGAAGTTCGGATGTGGGAAGTAGCGATCGCCATTTTTAAATTGAAGATTGTCTCGCGAATCCTTGGCTTCAAGGTAAAGATTGAGACCACGGTCGTTCACTGTCCAAAGTTCTTCTGCGTTAAAAAGACCAGGTTGAGTTTGTACTTGACTCGCTCCACTCCAACCACCCTCGGCATAATTAAACTCTTTGGGAAAATAAGCCGTACTCACTTGCGGCAAGTTTTTGAAAGTATGCACTTGCACTTTGGGAAGGCTGCTTGTCGCAACGGCCTCAGTGACCGATAAGCGCGCTGCATCGGGAGAAGGTGATTTTTGAGCTTCAGTTGTTGCTCTCGTTGTGGTGCAACTTGATAGATAGGTTGTTGCTGCAAGCACTGGCAGCGCAAAAAAAGAAGTGTGCATTTGAAACCTCGATAAATGTTTTTTGCTCATTGTTGTTTTGCCTGCGCGCTTACAAATTCTTCAAGAAGTGCCTTGTGAATCAGTGGTGCTGTGTTTGGCCCGAGCGAATTCTCCTCACCATAGGGTTCATCGGTTTAGGTGAATGGGGCTTTCTCATCCCATTGGCTCTTTGGAATAATGTAACCAATTTGGTCGTTGGCTAAGCCAAGGAGCATGTTCATTTGCCCTTTCATGACGGTTCGCAGGGAATCGTGCCAATCCAAGTGTCTCCCAATTGCAATAGGCCAACTTCACTTCGAGTTTTGAAGCCCGATTCGAATTTGCGGCGGATGATTCGCAGCATTGCCGCAGCCCTGAATTTGCCATTGTCTACCGGCAACAGCAGTGATTTTGAGGTCCAATGAAAGGTGTTGTCAGTGACTTCTGTTTCCGCGCCGGCAGCAACACCTCCTAGGACAGCTTCGGCGACTCGGTAGCCCACAGCTCTCGCTTTTTCGAAACTTGGTGTGAGGAGAGTTTCATTTTGAACAGTGTCAACAACAGGAGTTGAATCGAGAGTTGTCATGAGACCTCCCACTGCGCCATTGATGAAAACGGCCGTTCCACCGAGTCCTGGCTGCACGGTTGTGTCGGCATACTGAATTCCACTTTCAATGCCTTCGCGCAGGTAGTGGACGAAGTCAGAGGTAATGGCTGTGTTGGCGTTCCAGAGAACTTCAGGATGATTGGCCCAGGTAAGCAGAATGCCGAGATTTTGGTTCGATGCGGCGCTGATGAATCGGAGCGCTCGCACGTTGGAATCAAAAACTTGCGGCATGCGCGTATCAACGAGAATATCTGCGCCGACGTTTGGTAATTCCATGCGTTGCAAACGTGCAGGTTCAAGCGCTGCAACAGATGCCTGAATTGCTTTGACAGTTTGACTCTTCACCAAACCCAGATATCGCGAGTCAACGCCCGTTTTCAGAAGGCTTGGTCCCCAGATTCCAATGAGGTCGGGAGCTTCGTGATTGTGGGTTGATGCTAAGATGACGAAATCGAGTTTGAGTTCTTTTTGCACAGCATTTCTCACGTCGAGAATGTCGTTGTGCATAAATCCGATCGCGTCGAGTGAAACGATGACTCCCCTGCGACTGCCGTTGCTAAGAGCAACCGCGCGCACCCAGAGGTTGTCGTGGATGGAGCGTGCTTGTCGTTTTTGACCGAAACCCGCAATCCAAATGGGTCGCTTAGGGTCGGTGATGTCAGGAGTGATACTTTCTTTGGCAAATCCAGCTTCGAGAGTTGTAGTGTTGGCATGAGCCTTTTGCTGGCGTGCTTCAATTCCCGCTAATATCATAAAACAGAGCAATGTTTTGACCAGAGGCTTTGGCGTTTGACTGAATCTGAATTTACAACCAATCAACAGTTCGGAGATGGACATATGTGGTTCTCCCTGAAAGCAAAGATGCACAAGAGCATACCCGAACGCTCACAAGATGCCAGATTGGGATTCGCATGCTGCGCTCTGCTAACAGTTGTAGGCTCACTGTCAGCCTGGGTGGGCAGCGCCGAAGCTGGGTCGTTCAAAGCGGGATTGGCGAATATTGATATTAGCACCCGACTGCAACTTCCTATGGGTGGATCCGGAACATTTTTTCTGAAAACGCCTCGTCTGAACGGCGCCGGAATCCATGATCCGCTTTACGCGGGGGCACTGGTGGTTGAATCATCTTTGGGCGAAGTTGCTGCGCTTGTCAGTGTTGATGCCGTAGGTTTGTCGGGCGCACAAGTGAGCCGCATAGAGGCCAAAGTGCGGGAAATTGTCGACCCCAAAATTCATCTCATTGTTGCAGCCACCCACACCCATCATTCTCCCGACACTCTGGGATTGTGGGGATCGCTGCCGCGTTCTGGGCGAAATTCTCGCTACAGCGAACAGCTTGAAACAGCCATAATTCAAGCCGTGCGCGATGCTTATGCAATTCGCACTGAGGCTAAGGTCACTCAAAAAACAGGTCGGCATGCCAACGATTCTACAAATTCTGCGTCAACTGAGGATATTCAAGATCAATTTGTTTCACTTTCTTTTCATGCTGAGAATGATGGACGCTTGCTTGGAACCCTCACTCAATGGGCCGCACACCCAACAGTACTTGGGATGGAAAATAACGCGCTTTCTGCAGATTTTATCGGTGCATTTCGCGAATCCATGTACAGAACCGATCCGGCGACGCATTTGTATTTTAATGGCGCAATTGGCAAGGTTTATCCAATCATTCCTGCCGTTCATGATGCAGATCTGATCGATGACCTTTTTCCAAATGGCGATCGCGATATTGATGTCAAAGACTCATATCAGAGAGTTTCAACAGTGGGGCATCGTCTTGCAGAGGCGGTGAGAAATGCACCTTTGAAAAGCCTCAAATTTCTGCAAGAGCCGATGATGGGGATGTGTCATGTGCCGGTCCTTTTTCCCGTCGACAACTCCCTATTTAAGCTCGCAAGTAATCTTCGAGTTGTTGAAACCCGTATCAAAAACAAACACATTCGCTCACGGATCTCATCGCTGACTCTTGGAGACATCTCGTTTGTCTCTATCCCGGGCGAGGCGTTTCCAAAATTGCTCTCGAAACTATCTGCCGACCGTTTGGCGGGACGCCAGCCAATTTGGATTGGAATGGGTCAAGATTGGCTTGGATATTTTGTCGATGAAGCTGATTATCAGAATCCGAAACTCAAATACTGGACAGATCTTTCCGTTCATAAGGATGCTTCGAAGATATTACTAGATGGAATTGGCAATGCTCTCGCGGCAAAAGAGTGCGCGGAGTGGACAGACGAAGAAGAATGAAGCACAGAAATATCACCACGGTTTAAGCAAGAAGGAACCCGGCTGTGATACTTTCCATCGAAAACTCCAATGCTCCCCTGCAAGATTATGGCATTCAAATTCCTTTGCTAGCAGATCGCTATACCAACACGCTCGCCGCTGTGAGAGCGCATCCGGAGCTTTCACGTTGCACAGAGCGCTGGCTTAAGGTCGCCGATCCGCTTGCTTTCACTCGCGACCAGCTTCTTCGTGTGCATGATGCGAAATATATCGATGCGCTTCTCTCAGAAAATCCTCTGGAAGTTTTGGGCGAAGTTTTTGAGTTCGTCGATGCCGATGGGAATTTTAATGAGCGTTATATTGAAACCACTGCCAACAGACCTATGAAAGAGTTGGTTGAAAAGCGACTTGCCCACGCTGCCGGCACTCTTATTGCGTGCGAAACAGCTCTCGAAGAGGATTTTTGTTATTTTCTGGGTGGTGGGGCTCATCATGCGATGCGACATGGGGGGCGTGGCTTTTGTGTGGTGAATGATCTTTTGGTTTCAGTGCGCGATCTGCAATCTCGCAATAAAATTAAAAAGGCATGGATCATTGATCTCGATGCACATAAAGGCGATGGAACTGCTGAAATCACCCAAGATGATGAACATATTCTAACGCTCAGCATTCATATGCAAAAGGGTTGGCCCCTTGATGAAGACTCTGCACTTAACGAGCAGGGGCAGCTGAAGCGCAGCTATTGGCCAAGTACGGTTGATATTCCTGTGCCAGAGGGTGCTGAATCCTTCTATCTCGAACTCTTGAAAAATGGCCTGCGCCAGCTGGAAATTCTCTCAGGCGGAGAGAAACCTGATATTGTGTTGGTTGTCGATGGCAGCGACCCGTTTGAGAAAGATGTTCTCAAAAGTGCAGCGTTGTTAAAGTTGAGTCTCGAGCAGTGCATTGAGCGCACAAAGCTTGTGTATTCTTGGCTCAAAGCTAAAGATGTGCCGCAGGCCTATGTGATGGCAGGCGGCTATGGCCCTGACAATTGGCGCGTGCATGCCGGTTTTCTTCTTGAAGTTATGCCCGCACGAATGGCCCCAAGTTCGCTATAGCTTCTAGGAATCAACTATGAAAGGTCATGACTTCCCATGTTTGAATCAGAGCTTCAGGGGCGTATTCGGTGGTCGACCGTAAGAGCGTTTTTCCAAGCTGCGCTGAAGCAAAAATCTCCGCTTTTGACTGGGCTTTTTGCGTTAGTATTCGCTTCGGCGGGTTGGTCGGCTGTCAGTTTGTATTGCGGTGAACTCGCCGACAGGCTCATGGATCTTGGCCGCAGTGGAGCTGTGGTGCATCGCGATCAGCGCTTGGCGTCACTTTTTCTTATCGTCATCGGTTTGCTGTACCTGATGTACTTGGGCAACCGCTATGGGCGATTGTATCTCAACCAAACTCTGATTCGCACACTGACTGATCTTCATGCGCGTGCAATGAATGCTGTTTTGGCGGCTCCAATGTCTTTTTTTCATTCAACTCCGAGTGGTCGGATTGTCTCTCGTTTTTCGAATGATTTTCACAATGCATCTCAATCCCTCGATCGCACAATGGCAACGTTTATATACGCCTGCTTTACAATGTTTTTTAGTTCTATTGGCATCCTCCGCAATCAGCCTCTTGTTCTTGGGGTTGCAGTTCCTTTTGCGCTCGCGATATTTTTTGTGAGTCGTTTTTTTGGACGGCGCGCCCGCGATCAACAAAGGGCAGCCAGCCGCGCTGCCGCCTTGGTGCTTGCGCATGTGAACGAAACTGGGAATGTCGGAGTGTCAGCGCGTGCGTTGGGCTTGGCTCAGCGTCTCGAGGCGCGAATGAACACACTTCAAAATAATTCAGCCCGCCTTTCGTTGGCTACGGCTGAAACAAGTAATTTGCGCGCATACGTGCAGTCGGTTTTGGCATTGTGTCTGATTGCAATTGCTTTTTTTGTATCCGCCGAAGCACATAAAGCAGGTGCACTGACGCTTGGGCAGGCGGGCGCAGTTATTACTCTTCTTATGCTCATTCTGCGTAACTTTGTTCTTGTGATTGAACTTTTTAACACGATAGAAGTTGGTTTCGTCAGTATTGAACGAATGGTTGAATTTTCACTGTTACCCGCAGAAAAAGATATTCAACAGACAAGTCTGGCACACGAATCCGAAAGCGCACTTCTAAAATTTGAGAACATTGCTCTCCGCTATTCCCCCAACGAACCCCTCATTTTAAAAGGTCTCACTGCAGAAATAGATTCTTGCAAAATGATTGGTGTAGTGGGGCGAACTGGAGCAGGAAAAAGCACACTCATCTCTGCTTTGCTCCGATTTACGCCTCTGGATGAAGGGCGAATCATTTTGCGCGGTGTCGACTTGGCGTCTCTGACTATCAAAGAGGCCCGTCGAAAAGTCGCTTTAGTTCCGCAAGATCCCGTTTTATTTTCCGGCACGATTTTGGAAAATATTGTTCCAGGTGGTTCTTTTTCTAAAAAGAAAGCTCATGAAGAAATATACAATTTGCTCTCTTTGGTTGGTCTTGGTGAATGGGTAGCACAACTTCCAGCAGGGCTTCGGACGCATCTTCTTGAACGTGGTGCCAATCTGAGTCAGGGTCAACGGCAATTGCTTTGCCTCGCTCGTGCATTGGCACAGTCTCCAGAAATCCTGGTTCTCGATGAAGCTACGAGTGCCGTAGATATTGAAACAGAGCGTTTAGTGAGCTCAGCACTTCAGAAAATTAAGACGCAGATACCTATTCTGCTGATTGCACACAGACCTGTAACAATTCGCTCATGCGATGAAGTTTGGGTGTTGTCAGAAGGGCGCATTTCACGGATCGGCTCTCCTCAGCAAGTCTTTGCCGAGGAGTTGTTGCAATGAAAAACTCTCGTTCAAATTCGCCGGATCTTTTTTCTGCTCTTCGTAGTCTCAAAAATTCGACCTCATTTCGAATTGCAACACGAACGGTAAAATGGCCATTGGCAGTTGCTTCTCTTGTGCTGCTGCTCGCAACTGTGGTTGGGCTGGTTGCTATTGATGCGCAAGCGGATCTTCTTGTTTATCTGGGAGACTCGGGCACTCACGATTGGTCCGATCTTCCCCGCATGTTTTCGTTTTTTGTATTTGCTCAGGTCGCTTTTGAATCGCTGCAATGGGGCAGGAGGTCGCTTCAAAATCGAGTTTCTGTTGCTATCACTGGTACTCTGCGCAGAAATATTTTCAATAAATATAGCGAAATGCGCTATGCTGACTTGCAACTCATTTCCTCAGGAGATGTCGCTCAACTGCATGCATCAGATGCATCTCAGCTAGCCGGAGTTTGGGCAGAAGGGATTCTGTCCTTCGTTGCAACGCTTGTATTGACACTCGGAGTTTCTATCTTTTTAACCCTGCAGGTGGGTGTTTCAGGACTCGCCTTTTTTCTTGTTCTCTTTGTTCTGGTGATTTTGGCGCTGCGCTTTGCTCGTCGCACCGCACCAACACTGCAAAAGCGAGCCGAGTATTCAGCACTGCGCTTATCTGTCATTCAAGAGTCTGTGCGTTCTATTTCTCTAGTGAAGTCACTGACCGCTGAAGAAGAATTTGAGCATCGAGTTGCCAAGCAAGCTGAACTTGAACAAGACATGAAGCTCCAGGCGAATGCTATTAGCTGTGCTTATGTGCCGGTGTTTGCTTCTTTGCGTTGGCTTGGTTGGGCAGGGTTGTTGCTGTGGGTCGTTTATGCACCGATTTTCTTTGGCGAACCGCTTGCCCCAGTTGTACTCGTTGGATTGGTTTTTTCAGTCAACTGGTATTCGAGTCTGTTGCAGGACTCCTTTCTTTTTGTAGGCACGTACCTCAGTTTCATTCAGGTTGGGGCAGTATCTGCTTTGCGTCTCGATCAGTTTCTTGATCGTCCTTCCGCGCACGCACAATTTTTTCTTCCTCGAACAGAAGAAGTTGACCTCGCGGTTGAGGATGTGACAGTTGACTATCCAACGCGGACCGGACAATGGGCGTTGCAAAATGCAAGTATGAACGCATTGCGTGGCAAGCTGACCGTGATAGTTGGACCAGTTGGTTCTGGGAAATCGACCCTTCTGCGCACTTTACTCGGCGAACTTTCGCCCTCTCATGGGAGGGTGTTGCGGCGCACTCCCTTAAAAGTTGCATACCTCGCGCAGGATGTTGCTCTTCCATCGGCAAGTTTGCGCGATGTTCTTCGCTATGAGTTCGAGAATTTGGGACACGATGACATACGCCTTGGCGAATTGCTCGAGCTTGCAGAATTCGCTCAAGATTTGGAATCCCTCCCTGCAGGCTTGTCTACGGCTGTTGGTGAACGGGGTGTGACCTTGTCCGGCGGTCAGCGCTTGCGAGTAGGCCTTGCGCAGCTTTCGTATTTTAGTGATGCCGATGCTCTACTTTTAGATGATCCGCTCGCAGCTCTCGATGCGGCTACTTCTGAAGCACTGATGGCGGGGCTTATCTGCGGGCTATGGGCCAACAGAACGCGGGTTGTAGTCACTCACAGCCCGGCTCTCATTGCGCGTGCCGATTGGTTGGTGAGGCTTGAAGCGGGGAGGGTTGTTGAGCAGGGCCCTCCTGCTGAAAACACACTCATCCGCCCAATCCGGTCAAACGAACACTTGTCTCCCACAAGTTTTTAGCCATCTTTTCGTTGAATGCGAGTGAGGATGGTTTCGCTTCGCGGCAATTCTTGAAGTAACTCCCATGAGCCTGAGAAACTTCGGCGTCTGCCGCGAGATAAAGAGATGTGCGTGCACCTTTTTCTGGGGTGAGGAAAAAGGGCCTTGCTGCGTTGAACAGAACGCCCAAAATCCCCCAATCGTTTTGTGTTCCAAAGGCAGTGCGCACAACTCCGGGATGAAGGCAGTTGGTTGTGACTTCACTGGGGTTGAGACGCTTCGCCAGTTCACGAGTGAAGAGGATGTTTGCAAGCTTGCTCAGGCCATAAACATTCATGGGCTTGAAGGCAGTGTTTTCAAATTGCCAATCAACAGTTTCACTGCGCACTTGTCTGTGAGCTTCTGAAGCAACATTCACAATGCGTGAAGGGTGTTTGCTCTCCGCTGCGCCCTTTTTAAGCAAATCGAGAAAGAGATGGCTCATGATGAAGTAATTGAGATGATTTGTAGCAAAGGTGAGTTCAAGTCCGTCTTCAGTCGTTTTTCGTTCACCAAATATCGCACCCGCATTGTTTACCAAAACGTTTATGTGACCATATTTTTCTTTGATATCTGAATGCAGCGTCTGCATGTCGCCCATTTGAGTTAAATCAGCTGTAAACAAGGCAATGCTTTTGTTGCCCGATGCTTTTTTTACTTCCGAGACAGTCACTTCGCCTTTCGAGCGGTCGCGACACACAATGAGAACCGTGGCTCCAAGGCGCGCCAAACCCAATGCCGTTTCCCGACCAATTCCAGAATTGGCGCCGGTGACAAGGAAGATCTGCCCTTGAAGATGCGTTGCTGTTGGATGATTTGAAGTCATAGTGGAAAAACCTCTTTTCAACTGCTGCGCAGTGTGTGAGCCTGGGGTAATGCAAAGACGATTCATTTATTTTACCAAATTGCGTGAGTTGTGTAGTTTGGGGCGATTCTCGGTCACGTCGTTTTGACACCCAAGGGGAACTCCATGCGTCTGCTTCACACGTCGGATTGGCACCTTGGCCAAGATCTTCACCGACACGACAGACAATTTGAACACCGAAAATTTTTAGAATGGCTGCTCAAAGTCGTTGAAGAACAAAGAATTGATGCGCTCCTGATTGCTGGCGATGTCTTCGATACAGCCAATCCGCCAGCCTCGGCTCAGAGAATGTTTTTCGATTTTTTGAGGCTCGCGCACGCTTCCTTTGAGCATCTTCAAATCGTTGTCATTGCTGGAAATCACGACTCCCCCGCGCGCATGGAAGCTCCAGCTGAGCTGCTGAAGGAATTTTCAGTCAATGTGATTGGCAGAGTGACAAGCACCCCTCAGGGGATGGAGTCGTCCGAGTCTTTTCTTTTGCCATTGTGCGCGCGAGGAAGCAAAGAGCCAAAGGCAATCTGTGTGGCACTTCCGTTCTTAAGAACAGCCGACGTTCAATGGCCCTCCGATGCAACCTCGTACACTGACGCAGTTGTTCGTGCCTATGAGCAAGCTATGAATCATGCGCGCGCTCAATACGGTTCTGAAATACCTTTGATTGCCATGGGGCACATGCACGCTCGTGGGGGAGTGACCTCCGAAGATTCCGAGCGCAAGCTTGTGATCGGCGGCGAAGAGGCTGTTCCTCTGGCAAAACTTGCAAAAGACTTTGCCTATGTTGCACTGGGACATTTGCATCTTGCGCAGCGTGTCGCTGAGTTTGAACACATACGCTATAGTGGTTCACCTATTCCCATGTCGTTTTCTGAAATCAATTATCCCCATCAGGTTGTTTTGATTGAGCTGAAAGAAAACGGAAATTCTCAAATTGATCCGATTCGGGTTCCGCGCGCAGTTGAAATGATCCGCTGCCCCGCAGCTTCTCAATCGTTAGAGGTTGTTCTTTCGGAACTCTCTTTGCTGAAGCTTCCCAATTGTCCTTTGAGTGAGCAGCCGTTTTTGGAGATTCCTGTCACCCTCAAGGGGCCAACTCCAGACATGCGCATTCGCATTGAGGAAATATTAAAAAATATTCCTGTGCGACTCGGACGTATTGTTGTTTCGCGCGAAAGCAAGAACATTGGTAAAAGCCAACAACCCGAACTTTTGGGTCTGGATGCACTCCGCAGAATTGATCCTCTCGCTGTGTTTCTGAATCTTCATGAGCGAAAGTATTCGTGTGCACCTGTAGATGATTTACTCAAAGATTTTTCGCAGGCCTTGAGAGAAGTAAATAGCGGGGGTGAACAGTGAAAATTCTTGCTGTGCGCGGCGAAAATATTTCCTCCCTCCAAGCATTTTTTGAAGTCGATTTCACTCGCGAGCCTTTAGCCAGTGCCGGACTCTTTGCAATCTCTGGTCCTACCGGGGCTGGTAAAAGCACTCTTCTCGATTCAATTTGTCTTGCACTTTATCACACGACTCCAAGGCTCATATCGGCTCCCACAAGAGATGTGAGTGTTCCCGACGGCGAAGAAAAAACAATCAGTGTGAGCGATCCGCGCAATCTTCTCCGACGTGGCGCAGTGCAGGGGTGGACTGAAGTTGATTTTGTAGGCATAGATCGCCAACTGTACCGTGCTCGATGGAGCGTGAAGCGTGCGAATGGCTCTCCCAAAGGGAGAATCCAAAATGTTCAAACTGAATTGAGACATCTTCCAGAGAAAACACTCATCGCCGATAGTGTTCGCGATGTGAGTTCTGCGATCGTGCGTTCAGTTGGGCTCACGTTTGTTGAATTCACGCGCTCGGTGATGTTAGCCCAAAATGAATTTACAAGTTTCCTGAAGGCATCCGACAACGATCGCGCTGCAATTCTTGAGAAGCTCACTGGAATTGATATTTTCACGAAAATTGGCATTCACGTTTTTCGTGCGCGCGGTAAATACGAAGAGGAGCTGTCTGCCAGAAAACGCGGGCTAGAGCATTTACAGCTTCTGAGTGATGAACAAAAAAATGCGTTGCATCAGCGGCTACAGGCAGTGAGCGTAGCTATCCGTGCGCAGAGAGTTCTTCAAGATGATCTTCGTTCTATAAGCCAATTGTCTGCATCTGTGGCCTCATTATCTGAAGCCGCGGAGAAGTTAAATTCAGACTTACAAGCCGGGCAAGAAAAAGAAGAGATCCTGAGCCGAGAACTTGCGATTGCAGCTGCATCGTTGAATGAGGCCGAGCGCAAAAAATTGGATGCGGAGCCTTTATTGGAGGAGGCACGCCAGCTAGAGGCGCAACAAAAATCACTTTCTCAGCAGATTTCAAACATCGAAAATCCACTGCGTGAGCAGGAAGGAGTTTTGAAATCGCTTCAATTGGCTCTGGATACTGATGTTAATCAACTCAATGCTACCGAGAAAACGGTTTTCGAGCTTGAAGCCTGGACCATGGAACACCTTCGCATCAAGCCCTGGGCCGAAGAGTGGTCTGCGCTCGATGATTGTTTTGCTCGGGGTGAGCAACTTTTAATCGAGGAGAAGAAAGATTTAGAAGCGAGTGCACTTTCTTCGAAAACGCTTGCAGAGTTGGCGCAAACGATTCGCCAAACCATTGAGTCTCTGCAGCAGGTGCAGGGTGAAAGAGATTCTAAAACTCATCGAATGGATGAGATATCCCTTCTGGTTGATTTCGAAAACATCGGAAAGCATATGGATGGGCTTGCCGAGTGCGAACTGCGCAAATCTCGAGGTGAGAAGTGGCTTGAAATTCATGCGCTGGCAAATGATGCAAAAGGTGCGCTGAGCGAGACATCAGAGAACATGAGTCGGCTCCTTGATTCAATAAAACTTTTGCAAGCGCACGTCATTGATTTGGAGGTGCATGAGAAAACCATTCGAATTGAATTGGACGCAGCCGAGCGCAACAAAGAGAAAGTGGAGAGAAGAGTTTCGGAAAGTATTGCTGCCTTAAGAGAATGCCTCGTCCCTGGTGAAGCTTGTCCGGTTTGTGGTTCATCGGATCATCCATTTGCTGTTGAATCGGCGAGTGAGCCATTGCAGCGATTGCTTTTGGAGTGCCGCGGGGAATGTGAACAATTAAATGAGCGGTTGCGAAATATCTTGGAGCAATTGAAACAAGGCTCTGCGCAATTAGCTGGTCAGCAGGCACGTGTCGAAAATTCCAATCAGCGTTTAGCTGAATTAAGGGAACGCGAATCTAAACTCAGTGCCTCTTGTGCAGAGTTCGGCTTTGGCTGGCCTCTTGATGGGGCACAAGCTGATAAAGTTCGCGAAGAAACCGATGCGCTCAAGCAGCAAGTTAAGGCGTCCGAAGAAAAAATCAAGACGAGTCAAAATGCGCAGGCGGAATTGAAAAAGTTACAGAAGGAAACTGCCGAGCAAGATGTTCTGTTGCAAAAAAATCAGCTCGACCTTGGTCAGCTCGAGAGTCGCCGTGCTGTGATTGAGGAAAGAATTCAGAACGAAATGGTACAAATTCAGAAATGCCAAAAAGATCTCGAGATTGTTTGCGGCAGGCTCGACACAGCTGCGGGCCATGGCAATTGGCGCGCAGCATGGCGACAGGCCCCACAGAGAATCAGGGAAGTGATGCAACGCGATGTTTCTTCATGGTTGAGTCAGAACAAAGAGCTTGAGTCTGCGCGGAGTTCGATTCTGGCCCTGCAACCCCAGGCGCGAGCAAGCGAAAAGATAATCGCAGCAAAGAAAGATGAATTGGCTTCTTTGCTGCTGCAAAAGCAGAATTTGGAATCGGAACTGACCGTTGTATCGGCTCGGTGTCTGACGTTACTCGATGGCTTAACTTTCACGCAATATACTCAAACATTGGATGAAGAAATTTCTGTGAGAAATAGAAGCCAGCGGGATGCGCTGCAGAGGGTGCAGAAAAATGCACTTGATCTGGTTGCCATTGCTGCCCGTTTGGAAGGTGTGACTCAGCAATTCAATGGCAATAAAAGTGAACTTGAAAAACTTCACGTTTCGGTGTCTCAGCAAATGAGAGCGTTGGAGCCTGGCTGGAAAACAACACCCGCGCATGAGTGGCTTTCGGCCGTGAGTTCGGCGCTCGAAGGCGATCTTGCGCTGGAGCTTTCTATTCAAGGACAACTGCACGCCGATCTGCACAATCGTGACAAATGTGCAGCCTTGATGGGCGAGATTGCTAAGTACGAGGTGCTTTTTCAGCGCTGGAATCAACTCTCTGAGCTTGTGGGTTGTGCCACCGGTGCGAAGTTTCGCAAGGAGGCACACCGACTCACCCTTGAAGTGCTTCTGGCTCATGCGAATCATCATCTTGAATCGTTTGCACGCCGGTATCAACTTCGTGTTCCGGCCGAGGGGCAGGGGATTCTTCTCGAGGATCTTGATACCGGCGGTGAGTTGCGCTCTGTTTATTCTCTCTCGGGTGGTGAATCTTTTTTGGTTTCGCTCGCCTTGGCAATGGGCTTGGCTTCTCTCTCCTCGGAGCAGGTTCCGGTTGAGTCGCTTTTTATTGATGAGGGCTTTGGCAGTCTCGATAGCGATTCGCTGAAAGTTGCCATTGAAGCTCTCGATGCGCTTCAGTCGCAAGGGCGAAAGGTTGGGGTCATTTCACATGTGCCCGATATGGCCGAGCGAATTGGTATTCAAATTCAAGTGAAGCCTGAGGGACAAGGCCGCAGTCGTGTTTTGCCGCCCGAAGTTCTTCTTGGTTGATGTTTATTGGAGCAATTGATGAGACAATTTGTGCTTTCCTCCCGATGATCTTATTGTCTGCCCATTGTGCTTTTGAAATCAATTCCAGGGAGAATCTCAGCAGGTGGACAAAACTCTACACAGCATAGCTCAGGGTTATCTGCGCTTTCGTGCCGAGTTTTTGGCCGAGTCTGGCGACTTTTATCGCAGCTTGGCGGAACAAGGGCAAAAGCCAAGGGTCGCAATCATTTCTTGCTCAGATTCTCGAGTCGATCCCGCTGTGATCACCAACACTAAACCTGGCGAAATGTTTGTATTACGAAATGTCGCAAACCTCATTCCCGAGCGCTCGAGCGAGACTGCCTGGGGAGTGCGCGCTGCTCTGCAGTTCGCCACCGAGGTTCTTGAGGTTCAGCATTTTGTTGTTTGTGGACACTCGGGGTGTGGCGGTATTCAGGGTGCACGAAGGAATCAGGTGATTGGACCACAGGGGCAACATCTTGAAGATTTGAGCGTCTGGTTGCGCAACTTAAGTGAAAAGTTCGCCCCACTCGAAGAACAAGCCAAAGAGCTCGATCCCGATTTGCAAGATGAATTCTACGAGAAGGTTGGGATCATTAACTCGTTGGGAAATTTATTTACTTTTCCTGAAATAGAGCGGCGGGTCAAAGAAGGGAAATTACATCTGCACGGTTGGTATTTCGATATCAAGCGTGGCGAATTGCTTGCATACGATGCACCGTCTTATGGATTCGTTTCCTTTGATACCCTCGCCAAAGAGTTTTGAGCTCGTTCTGCTCAAATCAGACTTTTGACGAGTTCTCCCGCCACACCGATCGCCGAAGGCAGTTTCTCTGGAGAAGAGCCTCCACCGCGTGCAAAGTCGGGGCGTCCTCCGCCTTTGCCATCTACTTTTTCAGAAAGTTGTTTGATGATGTTTCCTGCGCTCAAGTTCTTGTGCGCCTTTGTGACATCGGGTTTCACTGCTGAAAGTAACATCGCCTTTCCTTCGAGCGATGCACCAACAACAACAACTTCAATTCCTTTTTCTTTGATGCGGTCGGCGTAAAGCTCAAGCTCTTGTGCGTTAGAGATATCCACCTGAGCGGCAACCAAACGCACATTTGCGGCGACTTCAACTGCCATGCCCACCAGCTGTTCTACGACGCTGTTGGCAAGACGCGATTGCACAGTTGCCAATTGGCGCTCTGTTTCTTTAAGGCCATCGCGCAGTGTACGAACCTTATCAAGAACGTCTGCCTCAGAGCACTTTAGCATCTCTGCCGCGTTACCCAGATTTTGCTTGAGTCCGCTCAAAAGATCGAGAACTCCAAGGCCAGTGACTGCCTCAATGCGTCGCACGCCGCTCGTCACTGAGCCTTCAGATGTAATACGAAACAATCCAATCGAGCCCGTTGAGGGAACATGCGTACCGCCGCACAATTCCATGGAAAATCCAGGAACCTCAAGAACTCTCACGGCGTCTTCGTATTTTTCATCGAAAATCGCCATGGCTCCCATGTTTTTTGCTTCATCCAATTTAACATTCTCGTGGGTTTTCACGGCGGTGTTTTTCAGGATCTCTTCATTCACCAGTTCCTCAACCAGTGTAATTTGCTCGCGTGTCATGCCTGTTGCGTGGGAGAAGTCGAAGCGCAAGCCATCGGGCCCTACGTACGATCCAGCTTGTCGCACGCCTTCACCTAAAACCACCTGCAACGCCTTGTGAAGAAGGTGAGTGGCTGTGTGGTTGCGCATGGTGGCCAGGCGATTTTTCATATCAATGAAAGCAGTTATGTTTTGCGCGAACATTTGTTTCAAGGTTGCAGGAGAAATAACTTCCGCCTCTTCAACGCTCCATTCAGGATTTCGCAAAAGATGAACGATCGCCGCTGCTGATTTACGGACATCAATAACTTCAAAATCGGTTTCACGTCCGTCGGCGGTTTTGACTCGAAGCCATCCTGTGTCGGCAACCTGTCCGCCGCCTTCAGGATAGAAAGGGGTTTGTGCCATCCAGAGTTCGAAGTACTTGTTTTTGAGTTGACGCACGCGAGCAACATTCGTGGCAGCGACGGCAATTTGATGCGCGGCGCGATCCGCGACCTTCGCATTGGCAGAGTAAAATTTATAGCCTGCGAATGCTTTCAAATCTGATTGGGCAATGTCGTTGAATTCAATCCACGGAGAATCGTCTTGGTCAAATTTGTAAAATTTGGCGTCGGCACGACTTTTTTCTTTTTGGGCTTGCATGCATCGCACAAAGCCATCCAGATCGGCTTTCAATCCCGACTCTTCGCACAGCACTCGCGTGAGGTCGGAAGGAAATCCGAATGTATCGTGCAGAACGAATACATCTTCGCCCATAAGCATGTTGCGCCCTTCGGCGCGTGCTTCGTTGACAAACGATTGAAATTTGGAAAGTCCGCTTTCGAGCGTTGCAACAAAGCGCGCTTCTTCATTGCGAATGAGTTCTTGTACACGTTTTTGCTGCTGCTGAACTTCCGGGAAAAACTCACCGAATTCTTCAATCACAGATGGAACTATGTCGGCCAAGAAAGACTGCCCTTTGGGAAGCGAAGGGTTGAGTCGGTGTGCATGACGCACGGCTCTGCGCAACACGCGGCGAAGCACATAGCCACGGCCTTCAGCGCTGAAATTTGCGCCATCGGCCAGGGTGAAAGTGAGGGTGCGGATGTGGTCGCAAACCACATTCAAGCTTTCTTTTTCATGCGCAGTGCGCGCTTGAGGAATTTGCGCACGTTGGAGAATGGCTGAACGAATTCCTTCGAAGGAATCGATTTCAAAAGCCGATGGCTTGCCTTGCAAGAGGGCGGTCACGCGCTCAAGGCCAGAGCCTGTGTCAACGCTCTTGAAGGGCAATTCTTCGAGAGTGCCATCCTCTTTTTTGTCGTATTGCATGAACACGAGGTTCCAGAACTCAAGGTAGCGATCGCAATCACAGCCTGGGCCTGCTTTGCAGTCGAAGCCCTTTACGTTGCACTTACCAAGTTCTGGGCCTTGGTCGAGATGAAGCTCGGTGCAAGGGCCGCAGGGGCCAGTGGGGCCCATTGTCCAGAAGTTGTCTTTGTCACCAAGGCGCACAATGCGCTCTTTTGGCATGCCGGTTTTGCTCCAAAGCTCGGCTGCTTCGTTGTCGGAATGGTGCACACTCACCCAGAGCTTTTCCATGGGGAATTTGTAAACATCTTTGACAAGTTCGTAAGCCCATTCAATGGCTTCTTTTTTGTAATAATCGCCAAACGACCAACTGCCTAGCATTTCGAACATCGTGCAGTGGCGGCCATCTTTACCCACATCATCGAGGTCGCCAATGCGGATGCACTTCTGAGAGTTCGTAGCGCGAACATAGGGGCGTTTTTCAACGCCTGTCAGCGCATCTTTAAATTGCGCCATTCCAGCTATCGTGAAGAGAATTGTTTTGTCGCCCACTGGAAGCGTTGAGCTGCTTGGTACAAAGCTGTGGTTCTTCTGTTTGAAAAACTCGATGAATTTCTGGCGGACCTCTCGGCTTTTCATTTGCTCTCCAATTAGGCGTTTCTCTTCGAAGTTCGAGCTGTCTTTATACAGACGGATGCGAGAGTATTGCAAACACACAGCGGACTGGTCAACGGTTAGGGGGTAGCTTGCACCCCGATTTTATTCCAGTTACCTTTTGGGGCCTTCAACAGCATGCCTTTTTATTGCAACCAAAACCTCACAAGGAGAAACGCAGTGGCTTTCACACTTCCCGCACTCCCTTATGCCCTTGATGCTCTCGCTCCGCATATTTCCAAGGAAACCCTTGAGCACCACCACGGCAAGCATCACAACGCCTATGTCACTAAGCTCAACGAACTCATCCCTGGTACTAAGTTTGAGCACGCTTCATTGGAGGAAATTATCCTCGGTGCTGAGGGAGCAATCTACAATCAAGCTGCGCAGATCTGGAACCACACCTTTTATTGGAATTGCCTCAAAGCCAATGGCGGCGGCAAACCCACAGGAGAGCTCCTGAAGGCCATCGAAAGCACTTGGGGTTCTTTTGATAAGTTCAAGGAAGAGTTCACCACTAAAACGGTGGGTATCTTTGGTTCGGGTTGGTCGTTCTTGGCGAAAGATGCCTCTGGCAAACTTGTGATCACGCAAGAAGGGGCTGCTGGCAACCCAATGAAGCAAGGCCTGAAGCCGCTCTTGACCTGCGATGTTTGGGAGCATGCGTACTACATTGATTTCCGCAATCGTCGCCCCGATTACGTGTCTGCATTCTGGAACCTTGTGAATTGGGACTTCGTGGCCAAGAATTTCATCGGCTGAAGTTCAAATTGTGCAAGCGAGGCAGCAGCACTGAAAAACAAGGGAGGTATTCTAAAAATACCTCCCTTGTTTTTTGGCTCGGAGATGGAGTGCAAAGATCAGTTCTTGGTCGCCTTAAACATGAACTTCTGCGACTTTCCTTGTTCGCCACCCGTTTGAGCACTGCAGGCAGGGTTGCGGTCTGCGGAGCGCATTGTCTGAATCAATTCCATTTGCATCGTTGAATCACTGAGCGTCGTCATGGAAAGCGTAATTGATTTAACAATCTTGCAATTGATAAAGCTTGAGTCGGTTCCATTGTTCACCTGCACGCCGCGGAACTCTTCGCTCTCATCGCGAATCGATGCACTGTTGGCTGAACTGAAATTCAGTAAATTCATCACGTATTCACCCACAGCTCGAGTTGGGCCATCGGTACGCGTGACAAATTTACTGACATCTTCGGCGCCCCAATTGAGCTGGACGTCGCGAATACAGCCTGCAGCGTTGTCTCTATTCTCATAATAATAATCAGCGAAACATTGCTGCTGCAGAAGGCCAGATAAATTACTGCATAAAGTACCTGCAGGCTGTGAGGTCCGAGTTAGACTCCCGAGGACCGAAACACCAACGTTATTTTCATCAAGCACGCCGCCGGTAAAATTGCAGGTAACAGATTGGCCGTTTTTGCTTGCAGTATTGGTACAGGTTTCTAATCCAGGGATTTTAGAAAATGCAGTGCAGCTTCGTTGGTCGAATTGCCATCCGCTCCAATCTCTTACATCTGCAGGTGCTCCATCAGAATTCTTGCAGCCAGATGCGTTTGTATTCACATTGACTTCATAAACAGTCTGCGACTGACCATTCACGCTTGCTTCGGCGGAACATTTCATCACCGGAATGCCATTGATACTGGAAGGTATGCAGGGGCGTATTTCGCGTTGAGCAGTTGCACTTGAATACTTCCATCCTTCACTCCATCCGCTCGCCCATTCAAACGGGCCATCTGAAACGCCTGACGCGGAGAAGTCGATGCCCACTTTAGCAACTGCATCGCTGAATTTAATGCCAAGCTTTTTGCCGCAGGCGTTGAATTTATCTTCCGACGCCCAAAGCTGCGCAGCATAAACGTCTTTACCTTCTTTCTTACCAGCAAATTGCTTAAAGAAAATCTTTTCACCATCCTGTGGACCCTCACAATTCTCTTGGCCAGGGGCGCAAACAGAAACGTAACCTTCAGGAATGACGTCGAGCTTGGACAGTGTCCATGTGCCAGTAAAGTCGAAACCAGCTCCCGAGAAAGTTCGAATTTTCGCTTTGAAATTGTTTACGTCTGCCTTGGCTTTTCCGGTCGCAGTGTCGAGCGAAATTGTGCCCATATTCGTGTCGCCGGAAAAGGCGAGTCGAGAATCAGACTTTGCTTGTCCATCGACATTCTTGGATGAAGAGTCATCGAAGGTCATGCTTGCTACCGTTGTTGTGCCGTTCAGAACGAAGCAGCCAACAGCCACGTTGTTAGCGTCGATACTGAGTGAAAAGCTGCCGTCGGCTCCCACACTGCCTGTGCCTGCTTTTGGAGGAAATGAGAACGAAACACAGTAGACTTTGAGATCTGTGAGAGTGACATCAGTCGCGTTAAAGGCGTCGCCGATGAGAGAAACAGAAGTCGCTGAGCTTTCGAGTTTGAGTTGCCCGGAAATACTGATCCCAGCACCTTCAGCCAGTTCATCGAGTTTTGTTGATTTCTTTTTGCCACAGCCAGCTGCAACAGACGCAGCAGTCATGAGTCCTACAGCAGCCAAGCACCATCGTCTCATTTTCATACCCAATTTCCTTTTTTTAGGGGTGTCGAAAAGAATGAGTCGGCAGTTGATCGCACGACTTTAATAGAGATAGATTGCCACAGAATCGAAGAAGTAGTAAAAAATTAAGCCAAGCGATTGACTGATTGCTTCTTGTAAAAGAGTAGAAATGTGAGTATGGAATTTTCACAGAGAAAGCATTGTCAACAGCAAGTAAAAATACTTAAAAAACTAAGTGCAAAAGGGATTTGCGATGAAACTATTTTCAACGCTCGTTTTTCTTAGCTCGCTCTCACCAGCTATTGGCAACGCAGATAATTTTAAAGGCCAAGCACTCTCTTATTCTGCAGGAAATGTTTCTTTGGAAGGCTACAAAGTCGGTGAAGGAAAGCGTGGTGGTGTGCTGATTGTCCACGACTGGATGGGCCTGACGGACAAAACAAAGACCAAGGCCGATGCCATTGCAGCATTGGGATATACAGTTTTTGCGGTTGATGTATTTGGCAAAGGAGTCAGACCAAAGACCCCCGACGAAGCACGGGCAAATTCTGCTCAGTATTATACAAGCCGAAACCTCTTGCGAGAGCGACTCAATGCAGGTTTTGCGCAGTTGGTGAAAATTTCACCAAACAAAAATCTTGCTGCGCTTGGTTATTGCTTTGGCGGCACAAGCGTCATTGAACTCGCTCGGAGTGGGGCAGATGTGCGCGCTGTGGTTAGCTTTCATGGCGGCCTCGATAGCCCAACACCGGCCGATGGAAAGAACATCAAAGCTCGAGTTCTTGCGTTGCACGGTGCGGATGACCCTTTTGTTTCCGCGGCTAACCTCAGTGCCTTTGAAGAAGAAATGCGCACACACAAAATCGATTGGCAGCTGATTAAATACGGCGGTGCAGTTCATTCGTTCACTGATCCAACCGCTGGCACTGACGCTTCGAAAGGGGCAGCCTACAACGCTTCAGCTGACAAACGCAGCTGGCAGGCTATGAAGAACTTCTTTGAAGAAACGTTTGCGCAATAGTTCATCTCGAACTCATCTCGCTCTTCATGCGTTTTACGGTGTGTCGAGAAACTCGAGGCCTTTTGCCTGAGGAGTGAGGTTTTTCTCGTTGAGCCACTGGGCGTTGAAAAGGCGGCTCAAATAGCGGCCAGCTCCATCGCATAAAATAGTCACCACAGTTTTGCCCGGGCCCAACTTGCGAGCGACATGCACGGCACCCAAAACATTCAGCGCAGCTGATGAACCCAAAAAGAGCCCCTCGTGGTGAGCGAGATAGTGCACCATTTCGAGGATAGGTTCATCGGCAATGCGTATGGCATCATCGACGGGAGCATTTTCTAAGTTTGCAGTAACACGCATTTGTCCGATGCCCTCTGTGATAGAGCCACCAACAACATCTTCTAAGTTTCCTTTTTTGAACCAGCTGTACATCGCTGCTCCATGAGGGTCGACACACACAGTATGAACTGAGCTGCGTTGACTTTTCAGGTAGCGCGCAACGCCTGCCAATGTGCCGCCCGAGCCCACTGCAGTGACGAACGCATCAACCGTTCCCTGAGTTTGTTGCCAAATTTCTGGACCAGTGGTGTTTTCGTGGAAGGTTCGGTTGGCGACGTTGTCGAATTGATCTGCCCAGACGGCATTTGGTATTTCCTCTGCGAGTCGCCGAGCAACATGATTAAAATTCTCGGGGTTCGAGTAGGGAGCCGCAGGAACTGGGCGCACATCGGCTCCAAGGGCACGCAAATAGTCGATCTTTTCTTGAGATTGGGTGTTGGGAATAACGATAATTGTTTTGTATCCCAGAGCATTGGCAACATGTGTGAGGCCAATGCCAGTGTTGCCCGCTGTGCCTTCAACAATAGTACCGCCAGGCTTCAACCGGCCTCTCGCGATGGCATCGAGCACAATGCCGAGTGCTGCTCTGTCTTTGACAGAACCTCCTGGGTTGAGAAACTCAGCTTTCCCTAAAATACGGCACCCTGTGAGTTTCGATAAACTTGGAATTTCAATCAGAGGAGTTTTTCCTACGGTGCCACAAAATCCGTTCGTGATTGACATCATGTTCGACCTCACTGTTGCATCACTCGGCAGAAAAGAGCTCCTGCGAGAGTATGTCAACCAAGGAAAGTTTTAAATGTCGGAACGTTTGTCTACCATCAAAAAACTATCGTTCTGATTTGAGGGTAAAATTAATGATTGATAACTTCTCGAGATGTTTTTCCAGGGAGGATTCATTATGACGAGCAAGTTTTTATTTTCTGTTGTTTGCCTTTCCGTGATTGCTGCAGGGTGCAAAAAAAACGACGAGGGCGCTTCGGCCACGTCCGGTGCCTTTTTGAAGCTTTCTGATTTCCCACCACAGGCCTCACGCAGCTCACAAGCGCGGAGGCTTTGAACAAGCTCCAGGTGAGCGGAGTTTATGACAATGAACCTGCCGGCAGCACTCCCACCGGTGGCAGCGACGATTCCAGTGATCCCATTGCTGGTTGTCTAAAATCGCAAGGCCCCAAAGCCAAAATCATTAACAAAGAAACTGTCAGCTTCGATGCCTCAATTGATTTGGCACAGTGTTTAAAAAATCAGGCTGGTTCAAGCACCCCTGCAGATGCGGCCACTCCTGCAGATGCTGCATCAAAATTTGAGTTTCAGGTACGAGTTTTGCAAAACGTCACTTGTCCCGGTGTCGATTTGAGCGAGTTTAATGGAAAATCTCAGGAGGAATTAGGTGATGAGGACACGAACTCCGGCATCCCCGCTGCTCTTGAGAGCAAATGTGGTTCGCTTCCTGCCGTTAAAGTCTTTGGTAATGCCACGGTTGTTGCGAAATTTCCAGGGTTGTTCGATGTGTCTTCGAAAATCGGAATTTTCACCAAAGAGGGTGGAGCCTGTGAGCTCACTAAAGTGGACGGTGGCTTCAAATTGAACAGCTGCCTCTCTGCCAGCTATGCGGTCACTAAATCGGGAGCCGAAGGCCAACAAAAAGAAGAAAAGGACCTAGTACTCCTTGAAGCTGTCAATGTTGTTGATTCTACCGAGCCCACTGCTGTGTGGTATAACGGCGGAAAATTCAATGTAACGGTGAATAATTTCACAGGCGCGCTTTCGTACAGCGGTGCTGCAATTGCGCCAACGTATACCCTGGCAAGCGGAAGTGACAGCGTCACTGGGCAATTGAGTGTCACCCCAAGTGCACTTGAACTTGTGAGCAACCCCCGCAGTGCGAGCAACTTTGTGAGCAAGCAATTGCAACGTTTTGTGAAGAAAATGCCCCGCTAAGCGAGCTGTGCAAATTCTAAAATGTCATTTTTGAGCGCATGAATCAGCCGGTTCATGCGCTTTTTTATCTGCAAATGAAAAGGTTGTTTTCACATCCCAAACACTTCGACGGCGAACCATCGGAGCTTGACTTACACCACACGGCGTTCAAGTTTGTTGCCATGCTGCAAGAGGGCAATGTGTTGCCGAAGTTGAGGATCGGAACCTCAGGGCCGCGATAGTTAGGATAACAGGATTCAATATTCTCATGATAATTCAGCCATGATGGAATTTTATCTTTCATTTCAAAAATGACCGAGAGTTTTAATTCCGAGGGAGTGACAATAGCCAGCCGGAAGAAATTTGGTTGTGAGTTTGAATAGGGCGGATTAGCCACTGAAATACCACACTGGGCTGTCGATGCTTTATTAAAGCTGCCAATTCCTGATGTATATGGGGCATCGTTACAACTGGGTTGCTCCATTTGAAGCGAGCAGTGTCACCTGCACTTTCGTTTATCAAACCAGTGTAGTTTAAAACACGTTGAGTTCCTTTGGGCAGAGGCAGTGAGTTTGTAGAAAACAGAAGCCTCTGCAATCCCCCTGAGTCATCTTCGGGGTTATTGAGCCCCCATGGAAGGGCAAGGCCTAGCGCCCGTGCAAGCGCAATTTCAGCTGATGTCGACGCGTTTGCGTTGTCTACGAGGGTTCTAATGTCCGAGGGCAAAGTTGCTTCAAATGTCAACTTCGACTTTCGGCCCGGGAGGTTTGCCTCAATCAAAAATACTCCAGCCGGTATTTTACTCGCCGGAATTTTGAATTGGCCCAACTTATCGCTCCGTGTAGAATATTTGCTCTCAACAATCTCCAATGCGGCAGATGCAATGACATCTCCGTTTGAATCGTTCAAAACGCCCGTTAGATAGGCCCCTGAGACTTGAACAGGTGGTAGCACTCCCCCATCGTTTTTAGTGGGAGAGGCGTTGGGTGTTGGGCTTGTTGAAGGAAAGTTTTTTCCCGACACACCGGTGAAATCCATGCCACTGCATGCGAGCAACCCCAATAGGGATGCGACTGCACCAATCTTCAGACAATATCGCGTACCCTTTTTATTCTTCCTATTGTAAAGGTCGGAAAAAATCCTGCGAAGCTTGAGCTTCTTCGCAGGATTTTCTTGCTTGAGCTGTTTTTTATGAAAAAACGGCAGGATGGGAGTTATGGCAGGGTTTTGTTTTGGCGGGACGATTTGAGAAGAGAGCTCAGAATGGACAGCCCAAGCAAGGAACCAATAATAGCAAGCGAAATCAGAGGAGGTATTTTGATATAATCAACCGCAATCATTTTACATCCAACAAAGAACAGCACGGCTGCCAAACCAAATTTCAAGTGCGCGAAGCGGTTGGCAAGATCGGCAAGTACGAAATAGAGAGAGCGCAATCCCATGATGGCAAAAACATTCGACGTATAAACGATAAAGGGCTCTTTTGAGATTGCTAAAATGGCAGGAATTGAATCCACCGCAAAAACCACGTCGCTGGCTTCAATGAGAATCAAAGCTGCCAACAAAGGAGTGCCAACCCATTTGCCCGAGTCACCGCGGACCACGAACTTCTCTCCGTGCAGTTGTGTCGTGACTGGAATAAATTTACGCAGCACGCGCATGGGCAAACTTGATTCAATGTGAAGTTCTTTGGTTTCAGCATCTTTGAGCATTTTAATGGCCGTAACAACCAAAAGAGCGCCAAAGAGGTAAATGGTCCAGTGGAACGTCTCAATTAACTTCACACCCGCAAGAATCATGATTGCACGCAGCACCAGTGCAGTAAGAATTCCCCAAAAGAGCACTCTGTGCTGATAAATACGCGGGATATTTAAAGCGGCAAAAATGAGTGTGAATACGAAGATGTTGTCAACACTGAGTGATTTTTCAACCAAATAACCGGTGAAGAATTCAATGCCGGCCTGCTTGCCAAATTGTGTATAAATCCATCCGTTGAAAATCAGTGCAAGAGCAACCCACACTGCCGACCAGCTCAGCGCTTCTTTGATTGAAACAATATGTGAATTGCGATGAAAAACACCTAGGTCAAGTGCTAGCATGGCTAACACAAAGACGTGGAAACCAATCCAAAATGACGCTTGTACGTCGCCCATAGGGACCTCGATTTATAAAGATGAAGAGAGCTTCCCTGAAGCTGGAGGGTCAGTCGCATGACCTCACGGAAACCCTCGATGGAGTCAGTATCGTTAGAATTTAATTTGATAAAATAACATAAATAGATATATTAGGTTCGATTAAATCGAAGGAGGCTCTATGAGCTGGCTCAATTACCACCATCTCGTCTATTTCAGAACCATTGCCAACGAGGGTGGTATCGCGCGTGCTTCAGAGAAACTCAATGTTGGTCAGCCTGCTCTCAGTGCGCAGTTGAAAACTTTTGAAAGCACATTAGGCCAAGAACTTTTTCAACGCACTGGCCGGAAGCTTGTTCTCACAGAGGCAGGTCGAGTTGTGCTCGCCTATGCCAACCAAATTTCAGATTTGGGCAACGAGTTGTTGCAGGTTCTCGCCGATGGAGCTCTTTCAAAAAGAGTCACTGTGAACGTTGGTCTTCAAGATTGTCTTCCGAAGCGCCTGGCTGTTTCAATTGTGCAACGCATGACAGAGCTTTTTCCATGTCGAGTGAGAATTGCCGAAGGCCATGCCTCCGTGCTTTTCAACGAATTGGCAAATCACAACCTCGACTTGGTGATTGCTAACCAAATGCCCTTTGCGGAAGAATTAAAGGGGCTCCGCTCTAAGCGGGTGAAAAGCATGCCCGTCTCTGTTTTCGGTTCGGAAAAATTCAGTCAATTGAGGGAGAATTTTCCTCATTCTATCAGCGGGCAACCGATGGTTGTGCCCACGGTACACAGCCGAACTCGGCACGAGGTGGATCGTTGGTTGCAAGAACATCGCGTCACGCCGCAAATTGTTGTGGAAGCGCAGGACACTGCAGTTCAAAAATCACTCGCAGCCTCTGGAGTTGGTTTGGTTGCTGTGCCGGATTTGGCAGTTGCTGATCTTGTTGCGGCCAAACAACTCTTTAAGTTGGGGACACTTCCTGGTGTTTTAGAAGAGGTTTGGTTGTGCACAGCAGAGCGAAAAATTCCAAACCCTGTTGTTGAGGTCCTCGAAACGGTCAAAGATTTGCTTTCCGATCCCGAATGATCATTGCCATGCTGTTTCAGAGCTCAATGCCATTGTCCAACCGTGGCTGTGTTTCGTAAACAGCTTTATTTCAGGTAATCTGCTCGCAGGTGTTTGAATCGAACTGTTTTGTCTGGAAACAAGATCATGAGCGGAATTGACAACACGAACAAGGAGGAAAGAGCGCAATTGGCGAAGCGTTCTGCCTATGCCTCTTTGGGCGTCCTGCTATCTCGCTTTTCTGGGGTGTTTCGCTCACAGGTTGTGAATGCAGTTTTTGGCGCAAGCACACGCCTCGATGCCTTCAATGTTGCCCTGCGATTCCCCTCGGTGCTGCGAGACCTTTTCGCTGAAGGTGCTCTATCGGCTGCCTTTACCAAAGAAATTGTAGAGGCACAGCGGAATGAACCGCACAGCGTGCGCAATTTGGTTGCTGTTGTTGCGGGATTTTTTCTTTGCATCACACTTTTGATTTCGCTTTTAGGCTGCATTTTTGCCGAATCGATTATTGGTGCCGTGACCTCCGAATCTTTTCATCAACGCGGTGGCTTTGCACTAGCGGTTTATTGTTTCAGAATACTTGTCTTTTATTTGCCTATCGCCATGCTTTCAGCGTTGGCAATGAGTCTTTTGGGAAACCGCGGACAAACCTTTCGCGCAACAATTGCTTCGGCTTTTTTCAATGTTGGAACAATTGCTGGCGCGCTTCTCGGAGGAACTCTTGCATCCTCCTTCTCTTGGGATCCCATTGCTGGATTGGCCTTTGGAACACTGATAGGCGGATTTCTGCAGTTTCTTTATCAGCTCATGCCGCTTGTTCGCGATGGAGTCTTTCCATGGCCAAATTTCTCGCCCCGCGCTTGGTTTCAATGTGAGCCTTTGAGGGCGATGCTTCTCATGATGGCCCCGCGTGCTGTGAGCCAGGGGGCATTGTCTCTTGCATTGTTTGTGAATACGCATTTTGCAACTGCAGCGGGTGAGGGTGCGATTACCTACATTACCAATGCACAGGTGATTATCTTAGTGCCAGTTGGATTGTTCGGTGTGGCCGCAAGTTTTGCGAGTTTACCGATGCTCAGTAAAGCGGTTCAGGAACGCAATTCAGATCGTTTGGGTGTTCTTCTCTCCGATAGCTTGCAAGGGGCCTTCTGGCTCTCCTGGCTTTCGCTCTTTGCTTTTGCCCTTATGGGTGTTCCTTTTTGTGTTTTTTTGCTAGAACATGGACGGGTCAATCCGTTCGATTCCGTTCAAAATGCAGTGGCCGTATGCGCCTACTCAATAGGCATGGTTTTTAACTCCGGCAGCAAGATTCTCATGCAGGGATTCTATGCATTGAATGATGTTCGGCGCTCAGTCATAAATGCGTCCATTTATCTGGGAATCAACGCAACCCTCAGTGCCCTTCTCGCACCTCGTTTCGGAATCATTGGTTTGGGACTCTCTAATAGCATCGCTGCAGCATCAGATTTTTTGCTCAATTGGTTCTTTTTGAACCGAGTTGCAGGCAAGCAAAATCTTTCTCTGAATGCACTGCACGGAACAGCAGGACGAACGCTTCGATTTGAGCTTGTCGGGCTTAGTGTGAGTGCATTTGTCTTTGGCCTGGGGGGAGTGATTCTGGCCCCATTGGTTTGGGACCCCAAGGCCGAACTCTGGGATTTTTTTGGCCTTGGTCGATTCTTAACGTCTCTTGGAGCTTTGCTGCTGTTGGGTACACTTTGGGCAGCTCTGTCAGCACTGCTTATTTGGTTCTTCGGCCCCGAGAATCTAAAACGGTTTTTAAACCGATTAGTTTCACGCTCCAAACCTGCCGCGCGCGGCTGACAGAGTTTCAGCCTCCGAAACCTTCACTGAAAGATTCTTAATTTTTTTCTGAGCAAGTATTGTCATTGTCGATTTGATGAGAGTTTCTTCAACTTCCACATGGCTGAAATGGTCAAAAATGAAGATTCCTCCCACCTGGTTGCGGTTCAACCCTATCTCTTTTGTCAGCGCACCGAGAATGTCGCCTGGGCGAATTTTGCTCGATTTGCCTTTATTAATATGAATCTTCGCAAACGAAGCAGGTGCTTTGTATTGTTCAGATTCCGGAGTTGAATTCTCACTCTTCTGTGTTGCAGTGCTTTGCTTTTCCGAAGCGAGATTGAATTTTTTAATCGCAATGCCAACTTCAGCCATAAGTTTTCGGAGGAAATCTAATGACTGAGGTGAGCACAAGCTAATGGCCCAACCCGTTGATCCCGCGCGCCCAGATCGTCCTGCGCGGTGAATATACTCTTCTGTGGTTGAAGGGAGATCAAAGTTGATGACAACAGAGAGCTCCTTCACATCAATTCCACGTGAAGCCAAATTAGTTGCCACGAGATACTGCAAGCCGCCCGACTTAAAGCGACGCAAAACAGTGGTTCGTTCTACTTGTCCTAGTTCACCCGAGAGCGCTTCAGCCGAGATGCCCGCATCCCTGAGAAAGCTCACAACGCGCTGAACATTTTCTCTTGTTTGGCAGAAGACAATTCCTGTTTCAGTTTGAGAACGGATATCTGTCATCAGTTCGAGAAGTGCCGAATCCTTTTCGTTTCTATCTGCAATAGTCCAGTATTGATGCCTGAATGAGTCTGAGCTTCCGTTTGAGTTTTCTTCGTCAGTGTTTTTGCCACGAACATCAACTCGGGTGGCTCGATGGACCAAACGGTTTTGCAAACGGCTCTGCGATTCGCTCTCTGTGGCAGAGAAAAGTGCCGCTTGAAATTTATTTGGGAGAAAATCGCAAATGGCGGCCACCTGAGTTTCAAATCCCATTCCCACCATGAGGTCGGCTTCATCGAGCACGATGGCCTTCAGGGCATCAATCTCTATTGTTCCTCGCTCGAGGTGCTCGAGAACACGGCCGGGAGTTGCGACAAGAACTGCAGGGTTTTTTAGAATTTCTTCCTTTTGAGATTCCGAGCGTTGTCCGCCGAATGCAGTTCGAACCAAAAGGTGGCTACTGTTGTTTTCATTGGGTAGAAGTTTGCTTATTTTTTCAGCCACCTGTGAGATTTGCAGTCCCAATTCGCGCGTCGGTGTGAGCACAAGCAGCTGCACTTTTCGAAGCGAAGGATCGAGTCGGCACATTAATGGGAGAAGAAACGCAAGTGTTTTCCCAGAGCCGGTGGGTGCGAGGCCAAGTAAAGAATCACCCTCAGCGAGAATTGGCATCGACTGGCGTTGGATTTCGGTGGGTTTTTCGAAGCCCAGCTTCAAAAGTAACTCGGTTTCGAGCTTTAGACTTTGTGTGTTGATATCCATGGCAGTCTTTCCCCGCTAAGTGACCTGTAGGGGGTCGTACGTTCTTTTAAGTCTGTTGGAAAGGGAAATCTATTGCACTGATTTTAGGGGGTTGAGCCTGGCATTTTCAAGCCACGGGTGCAGTTTCGGGTTCGTCTTTTGAAAACCACTGCGGAAAAGCAGCATTCAGAACCATCGCCCCCAGAAAAATCCCGCTCAATAAAAGAGTGAACACATGCTCTGGGATTTCTTTGTCGATGGTTAACTCGCCGAGTGGCCCCAATGGCAAATTCTTGAGTTTCAGAACCATATTCAATCCAGCCAAGCCAACCAGAAGAAAAGCAGTTTTCACAAGCACTGGGAACTTATCTATGAGTTTAACAAAAACAGTGGCTGCAAAGCGCATCATCAAAATTCCCAAGAGAGCGCCTGCGACAAGTATCCACTCTTGGTTACTGATGGCAAACGCGACGCCAATGGAGTCGATGGAAAACATGATGTCCATGAGCTCAACCGCAACGATGGTCGACCAGAGCGGTGAGAGTTTAAAGAACTTTGTAAATCCCTTTTCATGTGGATCAGGCAACACGTCGCCCTTGCTTTCATTCTCAGAGCGCGGCCACAGCTCTTTTACAGCAAGCCATATAAGGTACGCAGCTGCGGTTGCTTTGACCCATTCAATTTTCATGAGTGTGATGCCCACGAAAATGACCAGAGTTCTGAAAAAATAGGCACCCCAAATACCATACCGAAGCGCGCGTTTTTGATCGGCTGGGTCCGATAGCCTCGATTTAACCGTGGCTGCCAGGGCTAATGCGTTATCGAAGGACAGCAGGCCTTCCAGTATGACGAGAGTGCCGATATCGAGAAGATTTTGGCCCGTAATTGGTCCCCAGGGCGCTGACATAAGAGGAGAAGTGAGATCGAGGCCTGAGAGAAACGAAAATGACGAAGTGCTCATTCGAAAGCCTTTTTCATGCTGGCGAAAACGTTAAACACTTCTTTACGGATTTCGCCAAGAGGTGCAAGTGCCAGCATGGTTTGCCGATGTGCAGCCGGATTTCGAAGATCCTGGAGAGCAACGAGTTTGTGCGCGAGGATTTGATAAAGAAGAGGATCCTTTTTCATTTGGAGCGCACCCCAAAGGCGCTCGTGTCCTGAGAAAATAAGGAGAAGAACGGCCCATGCTTTGAGGCCATCAATCACTTGAGTTCTTTCGCGCAGGATGCGCCCAGAGAGAATGCTCCTCGAAATCATCATCATTTTGCTTGCTGGAAATGTGTTCAGGTCAAAAACATGCTCTGCTCTGAGATGCCGCATGACAAGATTAATATTCGGCGACTCCTGATCGAGCTCTGCCTGATGGAGAATATTCTGAAAAACGTGGAGTTGTTGTTCCATTTTTGGAAACAGAATTCGCTGTCCGAAATCCTTCTCTAAGGCCAAATCGATTGCCTTGCAGTACTGAACGACAGATGCCGACTTATCGACTGTCCCTTCAAAAATCTCGGGTTGATTCAAAGGAAGCTCTGCGCTGCGGAGCGAGGCTTTGATTGGGTCAGCAAGCTTCACGTAGTCGATGATTCTGCTTTCGAGCTGTTTGTCGAGTTCGCGAATCACGTCGGTGCCAGGCAAGCTCCGCGCATCTTCTTGAGTGCCCGATCGCAAGCGTGACGCCAAATCGGAAATGTCGTCTTTGAGTGCCGCGTTTCCAGTGTGATGCATGGCCTCTTCAAGAAGAAGCGCAAGCTGGGAATCACCTTGATTTGGTGCCTTCAAGCTGCGCAGAACTTTGTCAGTAATAACCGGATCGGAGAGGTGTTTAGTGAAGAACGAAACTACGGCTTGGCGGGCTGTGGAGTGCTCTATCGCAAGAAGTGCATCAAGAGCACGTCCCGACAAAACCTTTGAAGATGAGGTTAAGCAGTGTTCCAGCCGGGTAACACATTTTTCGTGTCCGAGAGAACGCGCTGCGACAATTGCCGAAACCACAGTGCGCTGACTGGTGAGTTTTGGGTCGCACAATTCAATCACTCGTTCGAGAGCGCTTTGCCGCGGATGAGCAGCAAGATATGCGAGTGCTGCGAGTTGTTCATCAGGATTTTCACTTTTTAGCGCATTTTGGAGAATTTCTTCGGATGGTAGGTCTTTCTCAATATTTTTCAGGCGTGCACAGGCGCGCAGGAACAAGGGGATATATTCTTGCCGCCCTGTCAATGTGCTTTGAGTTGCTTTGAGCAAAATGGTGTTTTGATGTTCATCTTCACGTTCTAGCATGAGAAGTGCGCTGGCTTGCAGAGTCTTGGATTGAAGTACTCTTCCCTGAAGCTCGTCCGACCATTTCAAATCGCTCAATTCGAGTTCTCCAAGAGCACGGATCCAGCGTCCTAACACTAAATGATTTTTCTCTTTATGGACAAGCTCACTGATGTTTTGCAGGAGTTTCTTTGGCCAAGATTTTTCCTTTCGCAGAGCAAGAGAGCAACTGACAAACGCATTGATAAGTTCAACCTTGTTTTTCTCATGCCACTGATTTGTGTACTCTTTGGAGTTGAGAAGATCGACGAGTTTTTGAAAGGGATCGTCTTCGACACAAATGATGACTCTTAGCCACGCAGAGAATATGTCTGTGCTTTCTGCCGTTGAAAGGTGGTTGTATAGATGGTGTTCAAAGATCTTTGCACAAATAATTCGAGAATAATCTGCACGATGTAATGCGAGACTGCCAAGCAGAAATATACTTTGCTGGGGGGTCAATGTTTCAACCTGAATGAAGCGTTTGTAAAGTTCATCTGCTTCGAGCAAAGAAGCAAGAATGCTGCACATCCGATTAAAGTGTTTGTCCTCCGATGCGAAAAGAGAAACGGCCTCAGCAAGATCGTGAGTCGAAAATGAGTTGAGCTCCAAAGGGAGTGCACGGTGGATGTTTTCCGAAAAAAATATCTTTCCTAGATAATCTTCTAATGTCCATTGTTGACGAAATGAAACCTGTGTTTGGCATTGCTGAAAATATTGTTGGTGAAGCATTTCGCTTTCAAATGCCCGTTCAAACTCTTCAAGGTCGGAAGGAGTGCGAGAAAGCTTTCCGATGGCTGAAAGTAGGGTGAGTGATGTTGCATCGGGCTGATGGCCATTCACTTGCACCCGCTTTTTAAGCATTGTGCAGAGTTGTTCCAGGATTGTAGTGTCTTTCATTTCTGAAAGAGCAACGACGCAGTTGCGAAGAAGTTGCGGATGCTCTGCTGATTCCTTACTGTTCATGAGCGCGCGTAATGCAGGCGCTGCGCGAAGGTCAGGGACTCTAGCAAGTGCGCTCACGACCCAAGGCTTCATGTAAAGTGGCGTGTCGGTCAGACGTGTGAGGAGAAAAGTCGCAGCAACGGGGTCTCCAGTTTCACCCAGTGCTAAAAACGCTTCTTGGGAAACTCCAATGTCTTCTGTGCGCGCAGCGGTTCGCAGAAGAAAATCGATTGCGCGTTCGCTGCCATTGCGCCCTAATGCGCGCAGGATACTTATCCGTGTGTCGCGCCAATGGCAGTCGCGGTAAGCTTCAATCAGAGCGCGGGCAGCATCGTTGCTCTTATTTTGGGACAGGTGTGCGAGAGCTGTGCGAGATTCATTTTCACAACTCGAGTGAATTTGTGACGCCAGAGACGCCTGTTGCTCAGGTGAAATTGTCATTGAGCTAGTCATGGGATGAGCAGGCATGGGTTATGCACTCCGGGCTGTTGATACAGCCCGATCATCATAAAACAAGAGGCGCTGGTATCACACCAGCGCCTCTCGGGATTGCGTCAATGAGCGGGTGATCAATCAGCAGTTGCCGATGCACCTGTGCGCTTGCCCGCGGAAGCCGCGGCACCCGACGATTTACCTGTTGCAGTTGCCTGAGCAGGGAGTGCCTTTGTTACGGAGGGGAGTGCTTCAGCACCCTTTTTTTCGGATGTTTTTTCGGTAGCTGTGGATGTTTTGGTGAGGAGTTTTTTGCGAACCTCTGATTCGATTTTTGCCATGGTTTCAGGGTGCTCACGAAGATAGTTCTTCGCATTTTCGCGCCCTTGGCCGAGGCGTTCTTGACCATATGTGAACCAGGTTCCGGACTTCTGCACAATTTCGTGCTCTGCAGAAAGATCGAGAATATCACCTTCGCGGCTAATACCTGTGCCGAACATCACGTCAAATTCAGCCTCACGGAATGGAGCGGCAATTTTGTTTTTGACGACTTTTACGCGGGTGCGGTTTCCAACGACCTCATCACCATTCTTGATGACAGAGGCACGCCGAACTTCCAGACGTAGGGAGGAATAGAACTTGAGAGCCTGTCCTCCGGTTGTTGTTTCAGGATTGCCGAACATCACACCAATTTTCATACGGATTTGGTTGATGAAAATAACTGTGGTGTTGCTCTTTGAAATGGATCCGGTGAGTTTACGGAGTGCTTGGCTCATGAGGCGTGCATGCAGACCCATGTGGCTGTCGCCCATTTCACCTTCGATTTCAGCTTTGGGAACAAGTGCTGCCACCGAATCGACAACGATGAGGTCAACGGCTCCACTACGAACCAACATGTCTACTATTTCGAGTGCTTGTTCACCGTAATCGGGCTGAGAAACCAACATGTCGGCGGTGTTTACGCCAATGCGCCGCGCGTAACTGACGTCGAGAGCGTGTTCAGCATCAATGAATGCAGCCACGCCGCCGATCTTCTGGCATTCCGCAATAGCATGGAGGGTCAGAGTCGTTTTACCGCTTGACTCTGTTCCATAAACTTCAACGATACGTCCGCGAGGCAAGCCTCCTGCGCCGAGTGCCACATCCAAGCTCAGTGAACCTGTAGGAGTGGTGACAATCTCACCGATTTCCCCAGCATTACCTGACATGCGCATGATACTGCCTTTTCCGAATTGCTTTTCAATAGCTGAAAATGCTGCTTCGATGGCTTTGAACTTGTTGGCGTTGGAGCTGGAGAGATCACTCATTGCGTGTTTCCTTATATTGAAAGGCGGTTAGATAGCCTTTAACTGCCTAATACCGCAGCATTGAGGAACAGGGAACCATACATTTGTCGTGTATGGTAACTTTCTACCTGCCTTGTGAATTTTCGGCAAGGGGGTCGCGAGAAAAGTTTAATTAACCTTGTTTATCAAGTTTATTTCTCTTTTCAAGAGAATGTGTGATTCGCCGTTCTTGAAAACTAGACTTTCGAACTCAGCCGGAAATCGCTTTTACAATATTAACCAGTGAACGCGCTCCGAACGATGTTGCTCCACGACCCCGGATATATGACGTGCTGCGGCCACTCCATGCCATGTTGGCAATGTCGAGATGTACCCAAAATGTATTGCTTGGAACGAACTCTTTCAGGAATGCTGCTGCGTACATGGTGGACGCACCAGCGCTCCATTTATTATGCATGTTCGTTAGATCGGCTACATCGCTTTTGAGATCTTCAAGAGCCTCTTCAAGGATTTCAAGATGCAGAAATTTTTCACCCGCCTCAAGGCATGCTGTTTTGATTGACGAGAGTTGCGAATCATCGTTGGTACACATTATCCCAGCCATGTTGCCAGCAATTTGGGTGGTTCCGCCTGTTAAGGTTGCAAGGTCTATGACCGCGTTTGGTTTGAACTGAGCTGCATAACTGAGAGCATCTGCAAGAATGAGCCGACCCTCGGCATCTGTGTTGTACACCTCAATTGTTTTTCCGTTGTGCGCTCTGTAAACATCGCCAGGGCGCTGAGCATCGGCACTGACCATATTTTCAGCCAGTGGCATAATTCCTATCAGGCGAACATGAGGTAGTTGCGGCGCAAGAATTTCAAGAGCTGCAACAACGTTGGCAGCACCGCACATGTCGTATTTCATTTCATTATGATGCTGTTTGCCTTTGATCGAGTAACCACCCGTATCAAAGGTAATACCTTTGCCGATGACCACAATAGTTTTTTTGGCGTTTTCTGGCCCTGATTCAAAAACAACGAGTCGGGGTCGGTTCTTGCTTCCTTGACCTACGGCAATAACGCCGCCAAAGCCCCGGGCCTTCAGCTCTCTCTCGCTCAAAGTCATGACTTGTCCAACATTTGCGAGTCTTTCCTCGATGAGCGCAGCAAATCCCTGAGGATTGAGCGAATTTGCTGGTAGGTCGCCAAGGTAACGGGCGTAGTTGAGAGATTGTCCGCGGCGAATTCCCTCGTCCAAAGAGTTCTCTACAATTTCCTGGGGTATTTCTTTGATGAGCAGATTTGGAAGGACGAGGTTCACTATGAGTTCGTTTTCCGATTCAGGTCGCCGCATTGCGTAGCAACTTAATTCGAGTGTTTCGCTAAACGTCATTAAAAGGGTGTCAATGGGAACCACGCTCACAGTTTCAGGCGTGAGGTCCCAGTAAATTACAAGCTCGCGTGTTCCACAAGAATCAGCGTCTGCAATAATGTTACCCACCGAATTGCGCAGGTTGTTCAGAAGCTGCCCCGGAGAATTGCCATCGAAGAAGTGACAATCACAGACAACTCCTTGCTTGGTTTCGAGACGCTGCCGCCCTTTGAGATCCATAACCGATGATGACGTAGTAAATTTTTGAGAGGAGAATTCAGAGGTACCTAAAAAGTAACAAAATCGACCTTTGGGTTCAGGAGCTTTCTCCCAATGCAATTTCTTGAGGCGTTCATGGGAGTTTTTCTCGAAGAGTTGACGCATGGGGGGACCTCTCTGTTTGGCAGGCGCTTTTCTTGTCCTGTCGTCATGATAATCTTTCATGCGAAAGACACAATCCAGTTTCGGGAGGCATTCTATGTTGGGGCACCGTGATATCGAAAATACCGTGGGCGTGATTTTTGGTGGACGTTCTTCCGAGCACGAGATATCGCTGCGTTCTGCGGTTTTTGTTCTCAAACAGATGCCCAAACAGTACCGCATTATTCCTGTCGGAGTGCGCCGCGATGGCTCGTGCGTAAGTCTCGAGGGCACATTTTCAAGTGACGATTTCAAAGATGTCGAACCGGCTGATTTGGCTGACATGCTCGCAGGACGCAGATTGCGCACTTTGCCGAAAGCAAATCTTGTGGAAAGCCTCATTCTTCCATTCCGCACTGAGACACTTGCCTCTCTTCCTGAATACCAAGTGCGGCTGTTGAACTTGGAAGCTGGAGTGTTTTTTCCAGTTCTCCATGGTCCCAATGGTGAAGATGGCAGGTTGCAAGGCGTTTTTGAAATGGCCGAAGTCGCTTATGTGGGTTGTGATATCCGCGCAAGCGTCATTGGTATCGATAAACATCTGCAAAAGGTTCTTTCCGTGCAGAATGGTGTGAATGTTGCAAAGTACGAACTTGTCGAACTTGAAGATTGGCAGGGGCATGCCTCAAGGGTTATCGAGCGTGTGCGCAATAGAATTGGTTTCCCCTGTTTCGTTAAACCGAACTCCCTTGGTTCTGCCGTTGGCGTGAACCGTGCAAAGGATGAAGTCGAATTATCTCGTTTTATTAATGAGGCCCTCTCATTCGATGACAAAGCACTCGTGGAAGAGCCAATGACTGGAACTGAAGTTGAGTGTGCATTTCTTGGAACTGGCGTACATTCTAGAATAACCGTCGCAGGCGAGATCGCACCGAAGGACTTCTATTCCTACGAAGCCAAGTACCAAGTTGCTGACGGAGCTGACCAATTTATTCCGGCGCGGCTCGATGCCAAACGGATGGAGGAGCTTCGAGGATTGGCTGCAAAATTGGCAAGAGCATTCTCGCTCACAGGCCTATCGCGCTTGGATTTCTGGAACTGCTCAAAAACTGGGCGATTTGTATTCAACGAAGTCAATACACTTCCAGGTCTGACCTCGATTAGTATGTTCCCTAAACTTTGGGAGCATGAGGGCGTTTTGGGACCTCAGTGGATTGCCGACTTGGTTGAGGGTGCCAAGAGCCGTCGCACCCAGATGGTGCAGAGGCAGTTTGGAATTACTGCCAAATCCTGAACTCAAAGCATTGATAATTAAATTGAGATCAGGTATCGAGGGCGGGAGTTTTGGGCCGCCGCGGGTGGCTCATTGATTTCTCCCACCATTCTTGAATGGAAGACAGAAATTTATGGCGACCACAGGCAAAGATCTCTCCATTGTTCGCAATATTGGTATCTCAGCTCACATTGACTCAGGAAAGACGACCCTTTCCGAGCGTATCCTGTTCTACACGGGCAAGATTCACAAGATTGAGGAAGTGAAGGGTAAGTCCGGCGTGGGCGCAACCATGGACTTCATGGAACTCGAGCGCGAAAAGGGCATCACGATTCAGTCGGCTGCAACATTCTGCCAATGGAATCAATACGAAATCAACCTCATTGACACTCCCGGACACGTTGACTTCACAATTGAAGTGGAGCGCGCTCTGCGCGTTCTCGATGGTGCGGTTTTGGTTCTTTGTTCTGTAGCCGGAGTGCAGTCGCAGTCCATCACCGTCGACCGCCAGATGCGTCGTTATAACGTCCCACGCATTGCGTTCATCAACAAAATGGACCGCGCTGGAGCGAACCCTTACCGCGTATGCGATCAGCTCCGCGAGAAGCTCAATCACAACGCTTGGATGGTTAACATACCAATCGGCGCCGAAGATCAATTCAAGGGTATTGTTGACCTCATAACTATGAAGGCCAACTATTTCGATGGCGCGAACGGCGAAAACATTCGCGTTGAAGACATGCCAGCGGAAATGGTCGATATTGCGCATACAAAGAGAAACGAGCTCCTCGGCGCTTTGGCCGACTTCGATGACAACCTCGCAGAAAAATACCTTGCCGAAGAAGCGATCAGCGAGCAAGAAATGCGCACAGTGCTTCGCAAGGCGACACTGTCTCTTAACTTCACACCGGTCATGTGCGGTTCTGCTTTCAAGAACAAGGGTGTTCAAAACCTTCTCGACGCGGTTGGCTATTATCTGCCCAACCCAACCGAAGTTGAAAACATTGCGTTCAATCAAGACAAAAACGAAGAGAAATTCGTTATCAAAAATGATACAAACGGCCCTCTTACAATGCTTGCATTTAAGCTTGAAGACGGACGTTTTGGCCAGCTCACATACATGCGCATCTACTCTGGTACGATTCGCAAGGGTGACACAATTCTCAACGTCAACAACGAAAAGAAGGTTAAGGTGCCACGTTTGGTTCGTATGAACGCAAACGAAATGGTCGAGTCCGAAGAAGCTGTCGCAGGTGACATTGTGGCTATGTTCGGTGTTGAATGTGCTTCGGGTGAAAGCTTCACAGATGGTAACGTTCGCTACACAATGGCATCAATCTTTGTGCCAAACGCCGTTATCTCTCTCGCGGTTGCGCCAAAGGATAAGTCGGCGCAAACGAACTTCTCTAAGGCGTTGAATCGCTTTACCAAGGAAGATCCGACATTTCGTGTTCATCGTGACGAGGAGTCAGGCGAAACTATTATCTCCGGAATGGGCGAGCTCCACCTCGAGATTTACGTTGAGCGCATGAAGCGAGAGTTCGCTTGCGAATGTATTGTTGGTAAGCCACAGGTTAACTTCCGTGAGACAATCGGTGCTCGTGCTGAAATCAACTACACTCACAAGAAACAGTCGGGTGGTTCTGGTCAATTCGCGCGTATTATTGGTTTCCTGGAGCCAATCAGCCCCGACGAAGCTGGTGTAATTAAGGCTTATGAATTCGCCGATGAAACAGTTGGCGGCTCTATTCCTCGTCAGTACGTCCCAGCGTGCGACAAGGGCTTTATTGAGCAAATGCGCACCGGGCAATTGGTTGGCGCGCAAGTGACGGGCGTGAAAGTCGTAGTCAACGATGGTTTGCACCACCCTGTTGACTCCTCGGAAATGGCCTTCAAAATCTGTGCGATGGCCGCTTTCCGCGAATCATACCTCAATGCGAAGCCAACAATTCTTGAGCCAATTATGAAGGTTGGTATCGAAGGACCTGAAGAGTTCCAAGGAACAATGATGGGTCTTATCAGTCAGCGTCGTGGTATGCTCACTGGCTCCTCAAGCAACGGTGGCTACGCACAGATTGAAGCTGAAGTACCACTGAGCGAAATGTTTGGTTTCTCGACCGACCTCCGTTCGGGAACACAGGGCAAGGGCGAATTCTCTATGGAATTCAACAAATATGCTCCAGTGCCAAAGAACGTCCAGGACGAAATGATCGAGAAATACAAAGCTAAGCGCGCTGCTGAGAACAAGTGAGCATGACGCTTGTTTCTTCAGAGCTTGTTGAAGGAATGAATCAACTGCTGCAGGTGCTGACAACAGCTCTGCAGCAGTTGCGATTTCACAGAGCGAAAACTCGAGTCTGGGGATACGCTAAACTTCATTCTGAATTATCACGCCAGGCTGTGACACTTTCAGAGTTCCAGGATGCGATTGTGTGTCGCTTGTTGGTTATGGAAGCACATGTTGATCTGCAGAATGTGGGTCGTCTTCGCGTTGGTCAAACTGTTGAAGATATTCTCTCGAGCGAAAGAGGCTTGGCTCTTGAAAGCGTTCAGCTTTGTCAGCGACTTTGTGAAATAGCGCGTGTCGATATTTCGACGCGTGTGCTTCTCGAGCGGCTTGCGCTCTCGGAAGATGAACGTTTGCAGAGCTACGATCAGGGGCTTGAATTGATTCGTCAACTCGGCACTCCGCAATTTCTTGCGACGCATTGCTAAATTGCTGGAGGCAGGGTGAGCTTAAGAAATCCCGCACTTCCTTTTTTTCTGCTTCCGTTTTTCTTGTTGGCTGGTGTTGCTCTGCAATCCGCAGGCCTCTATTTGGGTCTCGTACTCTGGATTTTTTTCGAAGGGCAAGGCGTTGGGATAGCGTCACGCAGAGCTATTTTGAGCACCGCTTCTCTTCTGGCCATCTCCTATCTGATTCCTGTCGTTCTGCAGTCAATTGCCGCCTTGTCGGTGAATCCTTTGCGGTTCTGTTTCGTTGATCCTCCGCTTGTTACCAAATGCAATGTTGATCTTAGAAGCTGGTTGAAGAGTCCAGTCAGCACAACTTTTCTTGGTTTGGCGGTCGGATGGGCAATTTATATTTTGAGTGGAAAAGTATCGAGCTCAAAAAAATCGTCGCAAGATTTCTCAAGTTTGAATGTTTGGAATGACGATACTTTTCGACTACGCGGCTTCGCGAAAGGATTGTTATATTCTACTGCTCTCTATTTTGTTTATTGTTTGTTTCAACACGTCACTGGCTTCAATTTGTTAGTCAAAACAAAGATGCTCGCGGACGAACATCGGATGCCCAACGGAAATTACCGCGTTTTTGGCTTCTATGGCCATCCGCTTTCGTTAGCATCGGGTTCTTTGGTGTGGAGCACCATGGCGCTCTTTGGTCTTTGGTCGATCCACAAGAAGCGGTCTGATGACTTTGGCTTGAATGCAGTTGGATGGGGTATAATTGCTGTTTTGCATTCAGCTCTGGTTTATATGAGTGGGGGTCGCACAGCCCTTCTGGTTCTTGCAATCTTCTGGGCAATCCTGGTTATTGCTATGGGACTTAGGTTAACGAGTTCGAAACTCAGAATGAGCAGGGCCAAATTTTTTAATGCGAAAAATCGCCTACCAATTTTATTTGCCTTCATTCCTGCATCAATTGGAGTGTTTTCTTTAGTTGTTTACTTATGCAGGGATGTGCTTCAGGCCGTCGCTGGAAAAGTTGTCACTCGTGGGGTGGGTGGTGGCACTCTCGGACAGGGACCACTCGGCGATCGAGAACTATTCTGGCAAGTTTATCTTGCTATGTGGCGCGATGCTCCGCTGCTCGGACAGGGTTATTTTGCTGTAGAACATGGACTTCGCACCCATTATTATGTCCAAGAAGGCTTTGCTGGCCTCCGCGATAAATTCAATGCGCACAACATTTTTCTCGAAGTTCTTGCCACTACGGGGCTGATTGGTTTTTTTGGCTATTTGCTCGTTTGTGTGTTGCTTTGGGTCAATATGAAAGTTCTTGCAGGTAGGTCGGAGCAACGCCGTTTTGTAGTGGGTGCCTTGGGTTGTGCTTTCCTTGCCAATTTGCTTCATGGCCTGACTCAAAACACTTTTTTCGATTCAGCCGTGTCTGCGTGTTATCTTGCACTCATAGGTGTTTTGGTTGTTCCGCCTTTGAAGCCACGCAGCGAAATTGATTGATTGCAGCAATAGCAACGATTGGACAGGAGCGGATGTCGAGTACGGGTGACCCGACTTAAGAAAGCTTCGCCCAGCCGCGCTGATATTCATGTTCTGGAGCATTTTCTGCTTTGCACCCATCAAAGCAGAAAATCAAAAAACCAGACCAATGGAATTGCCAATGCAAATTTGATTCTTTGATCGCTTGCAGAACCTTCCAGTAACCTGTCCAAGGGCGATGATCCCGATTCAAACAATTTGCGCGAGCGTGAAATTCGATTGTTGATGTCGGCGAGCATTTCTTCTGCCAGTTCCAGATTGTCCCTGCATATCAGCATCAGTTCAGAATTGAAATTTGCCGATCGCGGATCGACGTTGTAGGTGCCGATCACGATGTGCTTGCGATCGACAATGGCACGTTTGGCGTGAACCCCCCAGCGATCCGAGGATTCGTTGACCGTCAGTGCCGATGGCTCGGGCCTGGAACCGTTGTAGACGCGCAAATCGATGTTCGCCTTTTCCATCGCCGATAAACTCAGCGACAAGGCGGATACGGTGTACCAGGCATCTGTTGATAAAAGACTGTTGGTCAGGAAGGTTTGTGTCACACCGCGCTGACTCAGTTGGTTCAGAAGTTCGATTCCGTCTTTTCGGAGGATGAAATAAGGTGATTCGCCCACCAACTCGCTGCGCGCCTCGCCCAAAAATTCAGCCAACCGCCTGAACACTTGTCGATTGAAGGCAGATTTGCCGATGTAGTCGGTTGCAAAGACGACGTCGTTGCATGTGTGTTGGATGGGCGCTTTGGATTCAATTCCTTCGATTGCCCGGACGCGTGCAATCTTTTTCGTCAGTTCGGGATCGGTGATGTGGAAGCGTTCATCAAAGCCTTCCTTGTCATCCGGAAATTCGGACGAACGACTTGCCAAGTCGGAGTCCCAGTAATGCATGAAACTGACCCGCATGGATTCAACCACCGGGCCTTCGAGCCAAAGGTCACTGTCGAGGAAATTGTAGTGGGTTGAGAGGTTGAAATAGTCGTCGCCAATGTTCCGACCACCTGTGATGGCACTCTTGCCATCGACGATCAGCAGTTTGCGGTGGCTTCGATGTTGCGAGCTGACGAATCGAAGCAGGCTGGCGGTATTGTAATAACGGACCTCGATACCGCGTTCTTCCAGTCCGCGTGCATATTTGGGACGCAATTTGAATACTGGAGCCGAGAAATCAACCAGCAACTTGACCTTGACGCCGCGCTTGGCAGCATCGATGAGTTTTGCAGTGACGATGCGGGCGGCCGTGTCCAGTTCATAGATGAAGAATTCAAGTTCAATGCTCTGCTTGGCGCTTTCGATCAATTCGATACGACGTTGCAGGCTTGCAAGTCCGTCGTTGATGAGTTCTATCTTGTGTGGTTGGAGTGACCTGATGAAGACAGGCTCTGCCCGCATCTCGGGTGGATTTTCATGACGTTCGCCCCACCAAAGAAAGCCTCCCAGAGCGCTGTAAACGATCAAGACCAAACCCAGCAGGATTCCCGCGAACCACTTGAGCAACTTCCAGATCACAGACAGTCTCCTATTGCACGACTCGAATTCTCGATTGTCATTTTGATTGTCATGTCATTCATCGATTATGCCCCAGGAAGGCGTGCGGGCAATTCCACGAGAAGAAATGGGCCTTTTCTGAAACCGGGACCATATCAACATTTGCCGGACTTGGGTCTTGAACGTGAATGTTCTGAATCTGGGAAATTGACCCAATCAAAACATTGGATTTGTGATTCAGGGAGCGCCCAAGCTTTTCTCATCAAAAAATGCATCAGGTACTTCTTTCTCTTCGAGTTTCAGAATCCTGAGCGTAGATGACTTGGAAGGAACCACGATATTTTCAAAGATGACTTCGGTGGGCCGGCTTGCTCCAGCAATCATCTTGTATCCCCCGAACTTGGCTCTCTTAAGAACCCGGCCCGACGGGCTCAAGTAATCGGCCTGAACTGGCCTGAAGCTTGTTTTTTCAATCTGCACTTTGATCTGTTTGTACGGAAGCTTCTTTCGGTTTGCCTGCAACATAAGATTCCAGAATTTCTCATCCTCAGAGTCAAGTGTGGCGGTGTAATCCTGCCACCAGCGCATTCGACTCACATCCCCAAGTGCTGTTTCACCAGTTCATCTTTTTGCCTGGCCTCGATATCAACTTCCATAACGAACGAAGACTCCGGACACCGGATTGCATCGACTCTGCGTAGGATTTCGTCTGGAATGGGCGATGAGGCTTTCGGTGCACGTGCGATACTTTTGTCTTCAGCAAGCGCTGCCTTCAAACTCAAAAACGAAGAATTGATAATCAATATTCCAAACAGCAGTTTCGTTTGAAGCCGCAAATCAAATCTCCCAAAATTCATTCAGTTGTTTGAACGGCTATCACGGACGTTCTTTTGAACAGTGACTGCGGCAAAAAGAGAAAGCACAAATGCCATCCCGAAAAATCCTTTTTCATTGAGCTCAAGCTCTGCGTTGAAAAGGCCAGTTGCCAAAAGAAGAATTGAGAGCAGCATGGAGAACCAGGAGAGACCTGTATAGATTCTCGTAGTTGGAATATTCTCCAAACGGTCGCGAACGCACTTTTGCACAGATATTGCTGCAAATAGGCCATACATAAAAACAGTGAAGTAATAGCCCTTCTCGTTGAGTTCCATTTCTGCACGCCAGACGCCAACCATGTAAGTGACCATTCCAATAAGCAGGGCAAGCCATGAGGCGCCCACGAACGCGGCGGAAGCTGGACGATATCTCATTTGAATCTGCGGATTGTTGCTATTCATGAATTCCTCTTTTCTTGTCCTTTTGAATATCGTGAGAACATGCAAGACCCCCATTTGGGTGTCAATCCGGCCAGATGCTTTGCTGTCAGTTTTGAATCGGGTCTAGGAAAATTCACGCCCCCTCCGCTCGTTTAAAAGCACCATCTCTATTTCCTCGATCGGATCGACTGAGGGAGGGGATCGAGCAGATCGAGCACTATAAATAATATGAGGCCGGCAGCGGTTTATCGCCTACAAGCATAAGCGCTATTTTTGGTGTCCCGATAAGCTCCTGTCGCGATGGCAAGTAACATTATTTTATCTAATCCAGGATAAAATGCTCCAGCTTCAGTTCCCAACATGACTGCGGGAATTGAACGCGCCAAATTCACCGCGCGGCCTATATAACCAGCCCCGCTCTGTGAATTGTCGATGCGAACACATTGCCCCTGGCATGTTCCTGCTCCTTGCATCGAGTTTTTTATGCCTAAATTGCTGAGGCGCTGACTTATTTTTTGGTTTTCGCGTTTGTCGTTGATCCAATATCCATTCGCAATTTGAACGGCTCCTGGAATAGTTGTTGGAGCACTGATTGCTGCGCTGATGCCAATAGACCCTCCACGAAAGCGGAAGTCAGCCGTTCCTTGGGGGGTTTGGGCAGAGAAATGGGAAAGGTGACCAGAGAGATAATCGGAAAGAACGGGCAAAGAACCCGAGACTCCGGTTGTCATGAAGCGTCCAGACCAGGCATCATTAACGTCGCCTTTCTGTCCGAATCCGAGTCCAATATAAGCGTTGACTCCCGCCCCTGCTGTACCTGCACCGAAAACGACTTCTATGGCTTTGTAGTTGAAGGCCGACAGCTGAAGATTATAAAAATCCCAAACGTAGTCGCGCCCAATCATCGCGTGTAAACCGATTCCTGCTTCAGCACTTCCGCCAGTAAAGAAGTAAGGATGAATCAATTCTTTGCCAATATTGCGAAGAATGGGTGCCCAAATCGCACAAGGATTTCCTTGCATGGTTTTCCAAATGCCCGAAACCTTTTTGAACAGTTCGATGTAATTTGGCTTTGAGCGCGAGTTGCCCCAGGAACTAGAGGTGAGTCCGAGTGCATCGCTTCCATCGGTGGTGTCGAGAGAACGCATTTCAAGCTCGAGCTGCGCGATGCCAGAGTTCATCAGGCTCGCCATTTCCGTTACGGAATTTTGTTCGACTGCGAGAGTGGCAAGCATTGAAGCGCTTTGAGCTGGTTTGCAAGAATTGAGCAAATTCGCCAGGGTCATGAAACACGGTAACAAAAATGACCTGCGCCATTTGCTTTTTTGCGGTCTTTTTCGATCGCCACAAAGCCCCATATGATTTCAAACCCTGTTCAATCTTGGTAAAATGCTTGCATTTCCAATGATACGTCGACGGGTTTTTTTAAAAAACAAGATCTGTCAGCGAAATGAGATTCGTTTTTTGACTATTGCCCGGGCAACCCGCCTTTTAGCGATTCTAGAACGAGCATTCGCAGGGTTTTTGACTGCTAATTCATGTTCTGTGGCCAACTCTGGTAAAGATTCCAACCTCCTCATCGAGAAGGTGAGCGACTGGTAATTTCTCTGCTGGAACGACTGAATTTGTCGAGTGTCCTTTTTGAGTGATGCTATCTCACCAAATAGACTGTCGATTTTTGATTCTTGTCGAGCGAGGTGAACGCCAAGGACGTTTATCAGTTTTGAAATAGACGCGATCTTTTCATCTGTTTTCTGTTCTTCTAGGCACTCAAGAGCAGTTGGTAGCTCTTTTCTAACCCGCTGAAAAACTCTCGTACTCATGACGTTCAACGTGTCTTGAATTTTATTCAGAAGAAATGAATTTTGTTGCTCTTGTGATTGAAGTTTGGATGTTTCGAGAAGAAGTTGTTCAGGAAGCACAAACTGCATGCGCGGCGCAGCTGATGAAGCCGCGCCAGCCCTGGAGTCAATTTGAAGTCGAGCAGAATTAAGAGTTTCGAAATTTTCTGGACGAGGGCTGGCCTCTGAAGCTAGGGCTGTTGAATGAAATGGAACATGCCGGCCGTAAAAGGTTCTCTGGTATGCAACAACTTCGCCCCGTTTATAGAAGAGACGATTGCGTAAACCAACACGTCTGCGTTCGAACGAAAGCTGCCCTTTTGAAGTGAGTTGCGAGACTCTTGTACGAGTCACGCCCAAGATGTGGGCAACTTCACTCACGTCCAGCTGATATCCTTCGTCCTCGGAGCCTGAGATTTCGAGCTGCGTTGAATCAATCATGAAGCGCTCCCTCGGAAGGCAAGATGCATGCTAGACGAGTTTCAATTCAACGGTGAACGCAGCGCATAAGCGAACGCCGAGTAATCTTTTTTGACGTCGCCGGCGAGAGCTCGTTCATGCGTGAAGTCTTGATTATCCACTGCAAGCGAAATAGTTCTCGCTGTGTCGGCGTAACCGTTATGCATAAAAACATGCGTAGGATAACCCGGCGCACTTGGCTCGTCCACTGTGAAAACCAAATCTCCTGGTTTGAGCACTTTTGAAGAACCGATTCTTTGCCAGCCGAGTCGAGTCTCGAGGAACGAAGAAAAAGGCCTCGTCAGGAGCGAGGCGCGTTCACCGTTGTAGATTGTATCAATTGAAATGCTAGCTCCCATAAAACGCAACGCGGTTGAGGCAAAGGCAACACATCCGTTTTTTGTTGAGCCAAACCAGCCCATCACGTTCCAATAGACTCGGTTATAATTGGCTTCATTGCTGAAAAATGCGGCGAATTCTGAGCCTGAAATGCCAGCTTCTTTCGAAGTAACGGAAAGTGCCGGGCTCTCTCGCTCAGCAGATCCGCAAAGAGCCGTGGAGGGAGCGGCAAGCACCAGTGCCCATGTGAATAATGCGATGCTCTTTTTCAAGGCAAAACCTCACCTCTTAATTTGTCAATCAAGTAATCTTTTGAAGATTTCAAATTTCAGAGGAAAATTGCAAGTCAGAGTGTCATTGGAATGATTGACTTGCAGAAATTGAAATCACCTGAAGCCTTCCATTGCTTGGTTCTCTGTTGCCAGGAACCTTTTCGGCCATGCCTATGCCACGTTGTTCAGTGTAGTGAATTCCATACTCACCGGAGCGGAGTCTTAGCCCAGTGGAAACCGACACGCCGCGATAATCGATAAATTCTTTTCTTTGATTTGGAGAAGACAAATCTCGTGAAGCTGTTGCGTCTCTGTTGGTAAAACCGCCAGTGCGAAGAAAAATTGTATTTGCTAAAATGAATTCCGCGCCGGCTGAATAATTGAAAACTTCGCTTCTTTTGACGCTCGAAATGGAGCCGTCGCCAAGTCCGTGCCTGACGATGTCTCCGCTGAGAAGAACTGCACGCCAGGGTTGATAGGCAAATCCCATCCGGATTTCATCTGGCCATTGGCTGAGAAAGTTTCTACTTGACGAACGATTGATGCTCCGCAGGAGTTGGCCTTTTAAACTCGCATTGTCTGTATTCTCGACATTCACCACCTTGCCATCAGAGAGTGTGAACACCTTATTTATCTCTGAGTCGTAGTCGAGCTTTTGGTAAACCATTTGAGCCCTTTGGTATGCCAAGCCGAATCGAATGCCGCCTTCAAATGTTGTTCGGATGCCACAGCGCAGTGCGCCCCCCCGCATAACAAGATGCATGCGAACATTCTGGCCTAGAGTTGTGTAAACGTTTGTCCCTGGAAGTTCGTCAAAACTAAATGGACCTTGAACAACGTCCTGATAAATCTGTTCGAGTTCATCGACATCTAAATACGACGCAGCACAACCTACGCCAGATTCCTTTCCAATGCGTTTGGCAAGTCCAAGGATCAATTGAGATGTGCCTGAACGAATGTTTGCCGCGCGGTGATAGCGGATGACACCTGGTGAGGGTTGATTTTCAATCAGTGCGTTTTCATCACTCAGTGCTGAGTCAGGGTTGACAAATGCCAGCCCTACCTGAATTTGTCCCAACAAGGGAGGGGTTATTTTCTTGGAAAAACCGAAAAATGATGACACGCTCCCGCGTGCACTTTCCTCGAATGCTTTTTCTCCAAAAACCCTTTCAAATCTATTCTTCTTTAAATAAAACGTGTTGATAGAGCTGCTCAATTCAGTAGAATTTTGGAGAGCTAGTCCGCCAGGGTTGTAAAACAGCCCAGAGGTATCATCGGAGAGCGCGGTATATGCACCAGCGAGTCCAATGGCTCGTGGGCCTATTAATAAATTGTTGTAGTGGAATAAATCTGCATTGCCCCTGCAAGGCAGAAGGATTTGCAAAAAAATCACAACCCATGCTGTTTTTAAGCAAAGCGCGGGCGGTTTAGAGGATTTGATTTGTCCATTTTTATGACTCTTCACAGTTTCAGGTTATCAGCACAGAAACAGTTTTTCTAAATTTTTTTCACGAATTTTGGTCATAGTCATGGACTGCAAAATTCTCCGGATCTATTAAGCCCAAAAACGTTATCATCGATGGAGCAAAGACTACTAGATTCGAGCATAAATATGAGGGATTTGATGAGAATTGAAAAGAAAGTTGTTTGCACCATGTTTTTGCTTGGGCTGATGGGTGGTAGCATTGTTTTTTCTCTTCTAGATCCAGCGAATGCGTTTGCGGGTCCCCGTTTCGATGGCTTGACCCCGGAAAAGAAGCAAGTTGAGGAAGCTAAAAGGACAGATTTAGAGGGTGAATCTCGTCTGGTATCGCCAACTGCAACACAGAGTCCTGCGCAAATGATCACTCCTGCTTCCGCTCCAGGTTCAAACGAGATTGCTGCAAAGAATACATCTGAGAAAGATGCACCGAAATACAAGGAACGCGGATATCGACATGAGTGGATGTTTAAGGGTGATGTGGATTTTCTAAAGGTTTCAACAAAAAGTAAGCCTTCAGAAAGCGCTCTGAATGAGCAGGGGCTTTCGATGAACGCAGAACTGCTCTATGGGTACTTTATCGGAGAGTTCGTCGAGCCCGTGTTTGAGCTCGGCTACAGTCAGTCGAAAAACAAAGTTGGCGATTTTGATGGAACGAGTCGAAAACTAAGTTGGGGAGCTGGCGTGCTCTTCAACCTTCCTCTTATGAATGACGAAAAAGACGCTCGCCTTCATCTTGCAAAGTGGGTTCCTTTTGGCGGACTCCTGGTTATGAGCGAAACGTCAGAAAACGATGGGAAGCTTGCATCAACGTCCTCATCAAACAATAAAAATTTAATGACCAATCTTGTGGCTGGTGCTCGCTTCATGGCGTATCCAAATGTTTCGATAAACACATCGCTGAGATTGTCTTACGAGAAGAGCTCGACGGAGGCAGAAGCAGAAGCAGATTCCAAGTCGGGCGGCGAGCGCAGTAAAGTTAGAATTCAAGCTCGCCTGCTTGGTTTTAGTTTGTTGTTCTGAGTCCAGGGTAATTTTAGCGCCGCTGATTCTTTCAATTCATCCACTCTGTGCAAGTAGAGTTGGGTCGTGGTCACTTGTGCATGATTCAAAAGTCCCTGTATCTCAACAACAGGCACCTCGTTGAGGTGGAGTTGAGTGGCTAGTGTAGCGCGGCATCCATGCGGAGAAAATGAGCGCGTCACACCGGCGCGAGCAGCAGCCTCTCGTACAATTCTAAAAACTGTGCTGCGGTGAATGTGTGTTATAGAATTTGAATCAGCGGATTTTCTGATTGCTGGAAAGAGGGGGGAGTCGGGCAGGGCACCACCGCGCATCACTCTGATATACTCTAGCAAAACAGAAGCCGATTCAGGGTGGATCAGTGGATTGTGTTGTCTTCCTCCTTTGGCAAGCAAGTGCACGCGAATGAGATCGCCTTCCCAGACCACGTCATTCATTTTCATTTGGCAAAGTTCGCTCACTCGCATTCCAATCGTAAAAAGCATGACGAGTATGCACCATTCAACTCTGGCTTTGCGAAGTTTATCTTTGCCATCTTCAGTTGAATTCGAAAGCTGACTCAAAGAGTCTTCAAGACGCCTCCGAGAGTGATTCAATACCAGCTTGAGTTCGGTATCATTCAGAACCGTCGCGTGGCTCTGGCGGCGGACGCGTGGACGCGTAATGAGTTTGAGTGGATTATCTTCAATGAGCTTTCGTTTTATGGAGAATTCGCAAAAAGATGAGAGTGTGCAGAGTTTACGTGCCACTGAAGAGCTGGCAACTCGCCGCCGACTTTCTTCAAACCGAGCGTGTTTCTGAATAAGATTGTCTTTCCAGAAAAGAATATGTTTCTCTTTAATGTCATCAATACGTTGAATAGGCGTGTTGATGCTTTTGCAGAATTGGAGGAACTCGATAATATCGCGCGCGTACGCTTGTCGAGTGTGGTTGGAATTCTGCGTCACTAAAAAATGAGTTAAAACATCCAAAACTGCTGACGTGAGCGGGCGCTTTGCCCACGCGGCAACGTCGAAGCTTTTTGCATTGAGCAATTCATCGAGTTTTGCATTTAAGACCAACCCAGAAGAACTCATGCTATACCTCCACTGCCTAACTTTAGCACAGTTCTTAGGCGTCTAAAAACTTTAAGCAGCTAAATTCGAGGGGTGACAAAAAGTTCAAATTCCATTCCCAAGTGCCAATTGCAGAGCGAAGAATAGAAACAGGAGTGCAGCGAGAATTCGAAAAGCCTGCATCGGAACCTTTTTCAAGAGAGTGGGGCCAAGGGCAACGGCGAGTCCATCGGCTATCATCATTCCGAGAGTGGTTCCTGCAGTGACGAGAAAAAGTTCGTTTTTGTGAGCAGCTCCTAAGCTCAGGGTTGCGAGCTGTGTTTTGTCACCCATTTCGGCGATAAAGAAAGTAATGGCAGTTGTCATGAGTGCACTGCCCTTATTGTTTGTATCGTCGTCGGAATCTTTGTCTGGAACGAGAACCCAAGCAGCGAACCCAAGGTAAAGGGCCACGAGAGTCCAGCGCAAAATGTTTTCAGATGCGAATTGGGCGGCAGTGGAGCCTAAGGCGGCGGCCAAAAAATGGTTTGCCACCGTTGCGACCAAAATCCCAGCCATGATCTGCATAGGTGCTTTGAAGCGAGCGATGAGTGCAAGTGCAAGAAGTTGGGTTTTGTCGCCCATCTCGGAGAGAGTCACAAGGGATACGGAATTCAAGAAAGCTTCGTTCATCATGATTCTCAGCAAACTGAAGGTTAGAGTTGCAACGTGGCCAGAAAGCTGATTACTTTTTAAGTCTGACATAGACGTAATGAATTGTCACATCGAGATTTGGGTGTCTTTTGGAACATATCAGCACACAGCAGGGGCCTAGCAGTCTCTCGTTTTTTCCCGTGTGGAGTTGTGAGAATTATCCTCTTGAACTTCCCGAAAGTCATCCTTTTCCAAATCGAAAATATCCCCTGCTCGAAGCGATCTTGGTGGAGGGAGGATTTGCTGGCCACATTCAACGCTGTGGAACAATCGCTCCTGAAATTCTCGAGTCAGTCCATACGCGGGCCTACATACAGAGGGTTCTGAATTTTTCTTTGTCGCCGGACGAAATGCGCCGTGTTGGTTTTCCAATTGGCCAAAGCTATTTGAACCGTGCGCTTGCCTCAGTTGAAGGAACTCTTTGTGCAACAAAGGAAATTCTAATCAATGGGAAAAATATCGCTGGAGTCTTGGCGGGAGGTACACATCATGCCTTTGCCGACAGAGGAGAGGGATATTGTACCTTCAATGATGTTGCAGTTTGCGCACATTTTTCGCTCTATCATTCTATGAATCGTATTTTGGTTATTGATTTGGATGCACATCAAGGCAACGGCACGGCTTCTATTTTCGCCAACGAGCCTAGGGTGTTTACTTTCAGCATGCACGCGGAAGAAAATTATCCGAGGCAAAAGGAACGCTCGAGTCTTGATATTGGCTTGCCCATTGGTGCTGATGATTCTCAATATTTGAAACTTCTCTCAGAGCACCTTCCTTTGATTCTAGATTACTTTCACCCAGATTTGGTTTTCTTTCAAAGTGGGGTTGATGTTCTTGCTGCCGACAGATTTGGACGCCTTGGATTGTCACTCGAGGGTTTGCGCCTGCGTGATACATTCGTGTTTGAAAATCTCCTGCGCCGAAAAACTCCTTGTGTTATCACCTTGGGAGGAGGCTATCAGAAGAGTCACGAGGCTGTTGCGCAGGCCCATGCCCAAACATATTTTACTGCGGCGAAAGTGTTGAATGATTTCCGCCATGCATGAATTCGACCAAGACACCGCTCTCTGACTTTGGCATCGTTCACATCACTTGAGTTGATGGTGAGGATGTCATGCTTTGTTTTCATTCAGTGCGCATATGGCTCAGAAATTTAACTTATCTTATTATTCTTCTGACCGCTTTTTTAGCAGAGAAAGCATTTCCCTGCTCACTACCCATCTGTGACATACCTGCCGAACTAAAAACCCTTGAGGAAAAGGGACAATCGTATCGGTTTCAATATATTTCGAAGATAAAAACAAACTATTCGAAAGAAAAAGATGAAAGCACTCTCAATAACCTTCTTGATTTTTCAAGGGCAGTTGTTGAGCTTGTTATTAAATCCAAAGACGAAGATTATGTTCTGCGAGAAGCAAAAGGGTTTCGCGATAATACATTGTTCTTGCTATTGCAATGGGTTTGGCGCGATTGCGAAAAGATGAGTCAGGCTTTTTCCGAGCTTGGAAGTGAATCGCAAAGATATGCTGCGATAGATTTTTTTCTTCGCCGCACCGGAGAGTTTCGTAAAGAAGATGAAATAAGAAATTTAGTGTGTTTTGCAAATTCAGCGGAGAAAACAAGCCGAAAATTGAATGACGCGGAATATATCCCACGTCACGCTGTTTCCTTAGCGGCTGGACTCTCAACACAGCTTCTAGAGGTCATCAACGGCTGGGAGGGCGTGTTCAAATTTCAGTCAATCGATGGACCACTTGCGGGTGAAGTTGATATTCTCAAGTTGGTTCTTTTCTCCACGGGAGGAGATTTGGGAATTGTTGCGGCTATCAGCCATCCCACCTTGCCGCCAATGCTTTTTCAAAATGTTTCGTTTACCGGCAAACCACAAAATCTTTCCAGTCGTCAGTCTTTTGCATCGCAAGTTCCATCGGTTATTCAACTCCAATTTGATAAAAACTTCGCCAGTGTTCATGGTTACGTTCTCGAGCCTATCGCGCTTAAAAAGACATTCTTCAGCGCAGTGCGGGAAACTAAGGTCGATGTGTTTGCAAAAAAACCATGTTCGGAGGCAGATTTAACTGGGCAATATGAGGTTGTGGTTTCCGAACTAAAGGGAATTTTTAGTGTCGAACTGATAGGCCCAAATCAGCTTGCCGGTGCATTTTCATCGTTAGGCGGAGAGTTGCGCCTTCCATTTTCTTATGGTCGCTACAATCAAAATACGGGCCGACTCACCTTTATCAATCTTCAGGCCAATGCGCCCCTAGGTTGGAGGCTGTTGGCAGAATTTGACGAGGAGCGAGGCTGTAAACTCGTGGGCTGGGGGCTATCGACGTTTAATACATCGCGTTATGCACTTAGTATGAGAAAGATTCATTGAAATTTTGTTTTTCTGGTATTTGATTTCTGATTGATTTGCCAATCCGATTGGAGGATGCCATGTGGTTGATTCCTGCGATTCTGGCCCTCGTTTTCATCAGTTTTCTGATTTCTTTTTTTCCCTTCGTTGCAGCCCTTCTGTTTCCCGCACGAAAAAAATCTCTTGTACTAGAGCCAGCTCCGAGAAATATTGATGTCATCGTTCCTTGTCACAACGAAGAGGGTCGGCTGCGAACCACTCTGGAAAGTGTTTCACATGCAACAGATGAGCTCCATAGATATTATCCAGAAGTTGAGGTTCGAATTCGTTGTGGCCTTGATGCATGTTCCGATACGACATGGCTAGATGCTGCTCAATTTGACGCTGAGATTGTTACATTTAAGCACCGTTCAAAGTGGAAGGTGATAAGCGATCTCGTTTCGAGTTCGAATTCTGATTGGATTATTTTGGTTGATGCTGGTGTTACATGGGATAGGCGCATATTGCGCAACTCAATTCCCTTTCTTGCGATGAATGATGTTGTTTCATTTTCGCCCTCCTATACCACCGCTCGTTCAGGATTGCCTGGCAGGCTGCATTGGGCACTAGAGGCATTTATCAAATCATACGAGAACAGAAGTGGTGGACCAATCTCTGTTCATGGCGCAACCGTATTTTACAGATCTTCAAGCCTGAAATTAGTTCTGCGCGTTCTCGCTGGAAGAGCGTGGATCAATGACGACGTAGTGATTCCACTCATGATGCGTTGTGTTTTTCCTGGTGAGAGAATTATCTATTCGAGGAACAGTGCAATTGGATTCACGGTTTGCGACAGAGCCCCGCGTGCTCCTTTGATCTGATCGGGTTTTCCCGGACAGTGTTAAGCAACATCCCTCTCGTACATCACCGGACTCTGATAGCCAAGCGATGAATGCATTCGTGTTCGATTGTAGAACACTTCGATATGATCAAAGATT